>ERZ773031.609-NODE-609-length-19250-cov-4.973326_pt1 | contig 19250 bp, 18 predicted proteins | sample MGYA00511666_ERZ773031 | MGnify/ENA primary metagenome ERZ773031 (study PRJEB29015, sample SAMEA2738135) | human oral metagenome | biome: human oral; feature: human-associated habitat; material: saliva | place: China | collected 2250 ...
ACCTTAATTCGACGCTTGATATGATTAGCGTAAACATATCTGGTGGGCTTGCACACAAGAAGCCGTAAGGTAGCAAGAAATCGTGCCGAACGAATGGGTCGGCGAGCTGGCGAACAGCGAAAAAATCAGCCGCCAAGAGGGAACACTAGTACTGCGGTACTAGTGTTCCCTCTTGAAATTTTAGGAGAAAACACTCATGAAAATATCAAAGGAGTTAGCAACAAAAGTCATCATTAAATGTGCAAGGGAATATCACAATCACCTTGAAAACCAAAATCTTTTAATTGTATTCGGTTCTCCAAGCAAACCCAACTTTTTTGAAACAGTTTTCTTCTCAAGTAATTTTCTCCACTTAACTGGAGTTAAACCTACTTCTAATGAAATTCCCAGTAGCAATGTTTTCTATCAAAGAGCCTTAAGCGGAGTGCTAACTCCCCACGATTTTGCAATGGCAGAAAACGGAACAACCGAAAAAAAGCTCTCTGTTCTACCGCGACTAACAAAATTTTACACCATTGCCAAAATGGTCGGAGACTATAATTCTATTCGTTCAATGCTATATACAGAGAAACTAGCCGGAAATACAACCGCATGTCTTGGATTCGTCTTCCAGAATGGTTTTTATATCCCTAATACAGCACTAGAAGATGACATGCGCAATCTATCTCTTAAGCCGACCTCAAAAATTCTGGCTATCTTTAGAAAGCCCACCGAAATTAATCGATATCAAGAAATATGTTACCTAGCGAAAGGAATAGACATTAATGCTATCGCCTTACCACACGATATCAAGAAATTACTTGCCATCGATTCCATAGAACACGCTGCAAAAACATTCTCTGAAACAAAAACCAGCGCCCTTCAAAAAGCTGCAGCAGTTCACAACAAGGCAAATCAAACAGTTGAATCAAAATTATTCCGGACATCTGACATTGAAATTTAACCCTTTGACAAGTAATCTGCGCTATCAAGACAAGTCTGCTACTCTGGATCTGCAGATTACTTCTCCGCTTCAAAAATTCTCTATTATCTTTCGCCTTCCGCTGTACAATCAAGTTTGCACAGCGGAAGCTTACTCTAGGGGTGGCACAGCATGTCTACGGGTATCATTTTTCTATATCAGTCGCTCTGCCTTTTTCACGTACATATTCAGAAGAACTTCCATTCAAAACATGTTCCACTATTCCTCTTGCTTTTTGAATCTTTTCTAACCTATCTTTGATTCTTGCAAGCTGTTCACCAAGAGTATTGACTTTACCGTCCTGTTCTTTTACAAGATTCATAACCTTTCCAAGATCAGCATTTATATCAATTCCCAGGCGCTCTAATTGCTCTGCCGCAAAACGAAACTCAGCCAACTCTCCACTGAATTTTTCACCGAATTTTTTTCTTGAAACGAAGTTTTGCTTCTGAAAATCCTCAAAAATTGGCCGGTACCTATGAAAAGCTATCAAGTACTTCGCTGCATTTTGATACTCTTTGTTCTTTTCACTCAACTCCTTAATGGATTCTTTCACCTCTTGCAGCCTCTCTTTTAATGTCCGGATCCTCTCATCAAAATCACCTACATCACTAATGTTCTCTTGCCGAATAAGCTGTAATGCAACTTCGAGATTCCTTAACTCCGCCCGGCTCCTCTGATTATTAAAATTTCTGGCAAGCTGTGCTTCTAAGCCGATTGGTACTGTTCTGTCTCCGGAAAGACGCTGTAAGATCTTCTCCCTAGTGTAATCATCTCCTATCGTCTTTCCTCTTACCTTTGCCGCTCGTCCATTAAGGCTCTTCACCCCTATTTTATGAAATGTGATATGTTTTCCTTCTAAAACTTCAACCCCTTCTTTCATCAATTCTTCTTTAAACTCTTGATAAGTTCTACTCTTTTTCACTGCCTCATCTATGCTATTCTTTATCTGAAGTTTCCATGAGGTTCCATTTTTAATTTGTTCCCATTCATAATGTGAAATTCTATTTTTGAATTGAGGATTAGATATAACACTTAACCCGTGATCCATACAAATTCTATCACTTACTTCTCGTAACTTCTTCGCAATTTTGTAGTTGTTGAATTTCTTGTAATCGTAGAATGAAACCGCATTAAAAATAATATGATTGTGAATGTGTCCTTTATCTACATGTGTGCTTACAACGTACTCATACTTTCCTTCAAGAATTTCATCTGCCCATCTTTTCCCAATCATATGGGCTTCCTCTGGAGTAATCGTATCATTCGGAGAAAAGCTCTGAATCATATGATAAGCTAGATTTTCTGATCCTCCTGTATTAGTGTAGTCACCTTTCATTTCTCTTCCAAGAATTGCTGTCATCCTAAATTCAAGTGCTGCTGTATATGGATCAACATTATATCCTGATATTAAAACTTGTCCTTCTGTTTTCTCAGGATCTTCTATATAATCAATCGCTCTATTAAGTGTTGACTTTATTCCGTGAATTCTTGTGTACGCCATAGCAAAAACCTCTATCAATCTATCATCTTTACAAGTCGCTCTATACAGGCACGCCTTACATTCCTGTAATATACTTGTAATGCTTTTACATCATCTAGATATATGCTTCTTGTTTCATTTGCTCTTAGTGCAATTTGATTTATACTCCTTGCTAAATTAGAAAGCTCCTTTGTAAGGGATTTGATTTCACTGAAATCTCTTCTAATGACATAGCCATCAATCAACATTTTTCTTGAATACAAAGAAAAGTTAGTTGTCCCTGCTTGTAGCATCTTTTCGTAGATCAATCTTCTTTCCTCATCGGTAACCATAAGTCTCAATGTAATCTTTCTCTCTCTATTCGCCATTATCATTATCCTTTCTTCAATTAAATTTTTGGTTATTCAAGTCTTGGACTTTTTGGTTTCGTATTTGGGGTTTGGGGCTTGCACCAAGATAATTTAGATGGCAACAAACTTGACATCTAAATTGGAAGTGTAGCTACACTTCCTTTGCTTGCTGTAATTCGCTCTTCATCTGTATTTGGCTTGCTGTAATTCGCTCTTCATCTGTATTTGGCTTGAAGATTCATATTGATTCTGATAAATACATGGTAATATTATTTTAAGAGATTTGCAAGAAAAGAGAAGCCTATTTCTTTGGCTTCTCTTTTCTTGCAAATCTCTTTCTATTGTTCTTCCTTTTACAAGATACCTTCAATTTTCATTTTCTCAATATACTGATTCAAAGCCTCTCTTACAATGGAAGATTTGTCCGTCTTCCGCTTAATTGCCACAAAGGCGATACTCATGTTCTGCTCTTCCGTTATGTAAAACCCTACTTGACGTGTTTTTACCTTTTCTGCTTCTAATCGATCTCTTTCGAGTCTGCTATCATCTGTGCCCGGAAGTGTTTCTTTTCTCCGAATATCAGAAATAAATTGCTTTGCGGTCTCAGAAACATCAAATCTAGATTTACTCATCATTTCTCCTCTCTCAAGAATTCATCCAGGAAATCTTGATAATCCTTTGAAACATTGTTGTTTTCATCGTAAGTGTAAACATCAAGCTTGTTCGCTTTTGCCTCATCAACAACAACAGAACTACGTATAAAGGTTTGAAAAACTCTCGACTCGATTTGTTCAGCTACTGCCTCAGCAAGCTCTCGTATTCCTCTCTCTATATTTGCTCTCGGATTATACCTTGTCAATAGAATTCCACGAACCTTCAAATCTGGATTTCCATATTCTCTTGCTAAATTAACACTGGTGAGAAGATTAATAATCCCTTTTACTCCGTCAAAACCACAGGCCGGTATAATCACTTCATCTGCTGAAAAAAAAGCATTTGTCGTCATTATACCTAAAGTTGGAGGTGTGTCTAATAAGATAAAATCATACTCATCTATTATCTCATTAAGTGCCTTCTTTAATTTATATTCTCTTCCAGTTTGAACGAATTCCATATCCGCGCTTGCCAAGGCGAGATCAGCTGGTAGCAAATCAAATACGCTAAATCTTTGAATGGCTTCTGAGGCTGATGCAACTCCCTTAAGGACATCATATGTTGTTGCAAGTCCCTCGGTTCTAGCACCAATGTTTGTTGTCAAATTTCCCTGTGCATCTAGATCAACGGCAAGAACTTTATATCCTTTGCGTTTTAAGCCTGCAGCCATTGAAACCGCCGTAGTGGTTTTCGCTACCCCACCTTTTTGATTTGCAATTGCAATTACCCTTGCCATACAGCTCCTCCTAAAGACAACAAAAATATTTAATATTAAAATGATTTAATGTTGACTTCAACATATTATAATAACAAATAATTTAGATGTCAAGATGTTTAGATGACATGTGTTTCAGTGGTCAAATGTTCATAATGTTCTGGTTGTTGGGCAACTGATCCCCCACGGACGCGCTAAGGCGCGTCTATCGTGGGGCGCTGCCGCGCGTGCTAATGCACGCGAGAATCGGCAGCGATTTACAACCTTGATGGTAACTTGGATTATTATTCCGGATATCCGACTAGTACTCTGTAGTCAACTCCATTGACTGGAATCTTCTGCATGAATAACCTCTACAAGAAATTGTTATTGCCTTTATCCTCCGCCGTTCATCGCGTGCATTAGCACGCGCGGCGGAGGCCTGCGATAGACGCGCCTTAGCGCGTCCGCAGGGGATTGGTGTTTTTAAACTCTCTTCCCTTCTCCTTGATAGATAGATAGATTATCTTGATTTTGTCTTGATTTTATCTTGATTTAGCAAAAGAAAATCCCTTTGTTTATATGGAGTTGCAGCTTTAAACAACATAGACTTTTCCGCCAAACAACATAGACTTTTCCGCCAAACAACATAGACTTTTCCGCAAACAACATAGACTTTTCCGCCAAACAACATAGACTTTTCCGCCAAACAACATATTTTTAAATTGATAAATAATGTTGAATATGGTAAGATTGAGCTATCACTTAAGAGAGGTGATTAAAATGCCAAAAAGGAAAAGTTTACCGGCTATAGGGTATCAGAACCTTGGAGCGAATTCAGCGTCACATGTGATTCAGAAGTCTAATCCTCTCCTTACGCTATCCGAAACAAACTTGACACTTCCGGAGTTTAAAATTTTAGATGCGTACTTAGCTAGAATTAACAGCCATAATCCGGAAAAGCGTCTTGTAGAGTTTGAAAAAGGGATGATTGAACGATGTTTAGATGTTACACAAATTAAGTCTCATGATCTTGAAAAGAGAATCGACAACCTTTTTCAGGTGGTCACAATTAGAGATCAAGATAAAATCGAGGGATTCACTAAAATCGCACTCTTTGAGAAGGCAAGGTGCTATCAGGATAAAGATGGCCTATGGAAAGTAGAGCTTTCTTGCTCTCAGGCAGCTATGGAATATGTTTTTAACATTGAAAACATAGGCTATTTGAGATATAGATTGAAAAATGTTGTCAATCTCACATCTAGATATAGCTATGTGCTCTATTTGTATTTAGAGCAACATCGAAAGATGCATTTGCAATGGGAAGTGGAAGTAGATGAGTTGAAGAGTATTCTGAGGTGTACAGCAGAAACTTATAAGTCATACTATCGATTTAATGATCTGATTTTGAGGAAATGCCACACCGAAATAACTCAAAAGACCCAGTGCGAGTTCAGCTATACGTCAATTAGAAAGGGCAGAAGTGTTAAGAGGATCCATTTCAGCTTGAAATCAAATGCCAGCACTCCGGAATTTGTCGAAGTAGAGGAGAAAGCATTTGAACAAGGAAGTGATATTACTGATCTGTTTAGGGAGGCATGTTGCCCTTACGGAACATCGGAGAGCGAGTTCAATCGAACAGAGATACAAGAAATAATAGCAGTTCTAGTCAATGTTCCAGAGCATTTATTACCGTCTAATGCTGCTTCTGATAGTCTTGATATTCGGAGATACCATTATTTAGCAGAAAAATACGCCAAAATGAGACGGATTTCTGAGAGAGAGAAAATCAGGAACAGGGTTTCATATCTAGTCTCTATGATAAAATCTGATTGCGGAAGATGATTGACCGAGACAAGTCAAAGTGCTAATATGTGTTTATAAAACGAGCGTTTTGCGTAGATAGAAGGAAAGGGGGGGCGTATGGCAGCAGAACTTGGTGAACAGGCGGCAATGGTCATGGTCAAGGTGGGATCCGAAATAACACTGACGATATTGAAGTCAATTGTCCAAAAGCTTATAGAGAATAATAATGAACATAAGCATGGGGAACAAAGTATGAAGGCCCTTAATATGCAAGGGAAGAAGCTGGATCATGTTGAGTTGCCTGGACAGGACATAAAAAGTTTCCGGAGAGCCCTCAAAAAGTATGCTGTAGATTTTTCAGTAATGCGTGATAGAGTTTCGGGTACGTATTCAGTTTTTTTTAAAGGACAGGACACGGATCGCATTTATGCAGGATTAAAGAGTGTCTTGAAAGAGGCTGTAACACAAAAGGAAGAAAAGAGGCATATCAAAGATGTTATTGACCGAGCCTCTAAAAGAGCAGAAGAGGTTTCTTCACAGCAGAAACTCCCACCAGTAAAAGAACGAATCACAGAGATGGCAAGATGAAGACAAACAACCTCGGACTTTGTGGAATAATGTCAGCATTAGTTTTTTATCTAGTTAATCGCTTTGTTGGAATTGTTCTTCTTCAGCCAGGAACCTACCTTAATCGAGTTAGTACAGGCTTTGATAAAGTCCTTCCGGAAATCATATCAACCCCTGTTTACGTAAATTTGTCAAAGGGAGCTTTAATTTCCGGTCTAATTGGAGCTGCAATTACTTGGCTGATTTACATTTACAATTCGTTTCAGCCTAAAAATTACATGCCAGGCAAAGAGCATGGATCTGCGGAGTGGGGAAAGGCAAGCGATATAGCCCCATTCAGGGACAAAAATCCAGAAAACAACATAATTCTTACCGCAACGGAAGAACTATCGATGTCAGATCGAATGAAGAGAACAAGAGATGATGACTATAACAGAAATAAAAATGTTTTAGTAATTGGCGGTTCTGGATCTGGAAAAACCCGTTTTTTTGTCAAACCGAATTTAATGCAGCTGCATAGCAGCTACATCATTACAGATCCAAAGGGAAGTCTGATTCAGGAAACAGGGAGGATGTTTTTAGAAGCAGGATACAGAATTAAGGTATTTGATCTCATTAATAGAGAAAAATCAGACCTGTATAATCCTTTTGATTACCTCAAATCTGAGGATGATATTCTAAAGTTGATAAACAACCTAATTGCGAACACCACCCCACCACAGAGTAAAAATGCAGGAGATTTCTGGGAAAAAGCTGAAACTGCCCTTTTAGAGGCAATTTTTGGCTATATACTTTTCGAGCTGGTTCCTGAAGATCGTACTATGGGTACAGTGATGGATATGCTGCGATTGGCTGAAGTACGGGAGGATGATGAAAATTTTAAGAGCCTGCTAGATTTTGTTTTTGAGGAGTTGAAAGAAACGAATGCCGATGCATTTTCAGTAAAGCAGTACGAAATTTTTAAATTAGCTGCTGGCAAGACAGCAAAATCGATTTTGGTCTCAGTGGGTACGCGCTTGGCACCTTTTAACATAAATTCGATTCGACGAATGGTCTCGGCTGATACATTAGAGTTTGATATGATTGGGAGCGAGAAAACCGCACTCTATATCATACTTCCGGACACAGACCGATCCTTCAATTTCCTTGCAGCTATGATGCTGCAGCAGATGTTTGACATCCTTATTTACAGAGCTGACAATGACTATCAGGGGAAATTACCATTTCATGTGCGGTGTATGTTAGATGAATTTGCAAATATTGGGCAAATTCCACAGCTTGAGATTTTGATTTCTACAATTAGGAGCCGTGGAATTTCAATGGATATCATAGTACAGAACCTTGCACAGATAAAAAATTTGTACAAAGACACATGGGAAGTAATTACCGGAAACTGCGATAGTCTGCTTTTTCTGGGAGGGTTAGAGCAGAGTACATTGGAATACATTTCCAAGCTTTGCGGAAAAGCCACGATAGACAATCGAAATTCTAGCGAAACGAAAGGTCAGAATCCCTCTTATTCATTGCAGTATCAGAATCTTGGACGCGATCTCATTACACCGGATGAAGCAGGTGCCTTAAAGGGAAGAACATGTATTCTGAAAATCAGAGGATGTAAGCCATTTAAGTCCCAAAAGTATGATATTGAACGGCACCGGAATTATAATGCTCTTTCAGATGGTAATAGTAAAAACCGATTCACCTTGGATCAACGTAAGGAGTGGGACACTAAATCTTTTTTTGAGAATGTTGAGACGGTGCAAGCGATAGAAACACTGGAATAAATCAGATGATGTTAAAACGTCAAAAGTTTTTAAAATTTTGATGAGTCAACAACACAATAATGAATGCAAAGGAGAACTAAAAATGGTCACTTTACAGGAAGTCCTCAACCTCGTAACAAAGTTTGCCACCGTTGGCGGAGGGCTGTGGTTGGTATGGGGAGTCATCGTTTTGGCTGGTGCTCTAAAGGATAAGAACGGACCAGGGCTGCAAGCTGGAATTTGGCAAATTGTAGGTGGTGGTCTTATTATTGCGGCCGCAGCGCTTTTTGCGAACATTACTGCTGCGTAAAATCTTGCAAAAAAAACAGCGGATTTCTGTCCGCTGTTTTTCTTAAAGGAAGGAAGTTATGTCCGGAGCAATTCTAAGTGTGTTGAAGTGGATTGGAAATCTCACTGTGAATGTCATGGGAGATTCCAACGCTCTTACGGGAGCATTTGGTTCCTATCTCAGTTCAGTATATTCGTATGCAGACAGCGTAATGAGATCAGTCTGTATGCCGGTAGCCTATGTGATTTTAGCTTTGTTTTTTGTTATGGAGCTTTATAAAGCCAGTATTAGAATTGATGGTGCTGGTGGTGGATCTCAGCTAGGTGCGGAACTGGTTTTTCGTACAATGTTCAAAATGGTAGTTTGTAAAATGGTTGTAGACCAAGTTCCGCTGATCATGAAAACCATTTTTGATGTAACAGCTGAGATTTCACAAAAGATTGATGGTATTAATAATAATGGGAGCATTTCGGGAGGAATTAACATAGATGAAGCACAGGCAGCCATTGGAAACATAGGAGTCATCCAAGGTATTCCGGTTTTACTTCTCTGCTTTATCGTATTTCTAATAACCCTATTTGCAGTAGCTTTTTCTAATGTGATTATCGTCACTCGTTTTCTTGAGTTGTATGTATATCTTGCCATTTCACCTATTCCGCTAGCAACTATTCCGAACGATGAGCTTTCCCAGATTGGCAAGAATTTTTTGAAATCGTTTGCAGCGGTTTGCATACAGGGGACTCTAATCTATTTAGTTCTGACATTTTATCCAAAGATTTTCAACCAGGCGTTTCAAGAGAGCACAGGGGGCGGAAATGCAGAAATCCATTCTATTTTGATCGGCACTCTTTGCTACTCAGTCGTGCTCATTCTTGCGATTTTTTCGACAGGAAAGTGGGCAAAGAGTATTTGCGGAGCAATGTAACTGCAATCATTTAAGATCACCATATTCTTCAAACTTTGAAAGAGAGGCATATATTTGGCGATTGAGGTTGATATTCCTGTAGAAATAGATGAATACAAGGAAAAGATAATTTTCGGAATGTCGCTTAGACAGCTTGCCTGCTTTTCAGCAGCAGTCGTTCTTAGCATAGGAACCTACTTTGTTTGTACTAAATTTTTAGGGGTGTCTATGGACGCGACAAGTTATGTGATCATTGCAGAAGCGCTTCCTCTGATGGCTTTAGGTTTCGTTCAAAAAGATGGGCAGCCATTTGAAAAGTTTTTTGCGCTAATGATACGACATAAGCTTGGACTACATAAGCTTACTCTAACCACATCAAAGAGGTTTGAAATTGCACGGGAGTCTACGACTCCGGAAAGGAATAAAAGATATGCTTGGTTTTTTGAAGGAAAAGCTAAAGAAGACGAATCTCTCACAAGAAGTAAAAGACGAGAGAAACGTAGAATCAGAGAAGCCATTGTCTTCCAAGCAGATAAGAAGACAGCAAAGAGAAACCGCAAGGCAGCAAGACAGAAAATTAAGGCAGCTCAAAAAGAATACAGAGCAGCAAAACGCAAGGCTAATCAAGAAAGCAAGGCAGCTAGCAGCACCTAAAAATGCAGTTGACTATATTGGATTTCAAAGGATGTTTGATGACGGAATTTGTGAGGTCGAGCCAGGACTCTACTCTATTACATTGCGCATTTCAGACATAAACTATCAAACCGCAAGACGAGATGAGCAGGTAGAAATTTTTTCGAAATATTGCGAGATTCTAAATACACTGGAACCACCACTGCATTATCAAATCACAATCAATGATAGAAACATAAACAAGGACTTGTTTCGAGAAAGTATGTTTCTGAAAATGAATAATGACTCAGAAGATGAGTACAGGAAGATTATGAATCGAATGCTCTCAGACAAGGCATTAGAGGGTGAAAACAGTATAGTCCGAGAGAAATACATTACGATTTCGACAACTGCTGCTTCATATCGTCATGCAAAATCAGCGCTGTCACGTATAGAGGCTGATTATGGAAATCATTTTAAGAGTCTTGGCTGTGACATTGAAGTACTGAATGGAATGCAACGCCTTGAGATAATACATGGACTTACTCGTCCATATGAGCCGTTTAGATTTGACTATGAAACATTAATTTACAGTGGTTTGACAACCAAACAGGTCATCGCCCCTATGGCCTTTAATTTTAGTGATAAACGAAGTTTTGAGGTGGGGGATTATTTTGGAGAAGTGCTCATTATCCGAGATTACCCAGCAACTATGTCAGACCAGCTTCTTACACGTTTGACTGATCTTCCGATTGATCTTGTGATTTCAGTTCATTTGGATAAGATAAAACAAGATAAAGCACTTGAGAAAGTTAGAAGAACTCTTGCTTTTATGGAAATGGAGCAAAGCGCAAATCAAGAAAAGGCAGCCGAAATGGGCAGAAATCCGGAACTTTCCACGCCACAGGAAGTTCGTCGAAAGTATGCTGGAGCAGAAAGATTGCTTGACAGTCTTGAAAATGACAACCAGCGAATGTTCAAAAGTACAATTTTGCTCTATACATTTGCTCAAGACATGGAAAAGCTGTCTGATAATATCATTCAAATTTGCTCGGTTTGTGCAGAAAAATCATGCACTGCAGCCCCGTTAGACTATAGGCAGCAAGAGGGATTTAACTCAACATTGCCACTTGGAAAGAACTGTGTTGATATTCAGAGGACACAGACCACCGGAAGCGCAGCCGTTTTCATTCCGTTTACAACGCAAGAGCTATATCAGCCTGGAGGAATGTACTATGGATTGAATGCGTTGTCGCGAAATATGATTTTTTTTAATCGCTACAACCTCAAAGCACCAAATGGAGTTATTTTAGGAACGCCTGGATCCGGAAAAAGTTTTGCAGCAAAACGAGAAATGATAAATGTCTTGCTTTCAGATCCCAATGCAGAGGTACTCATCATTGATCCAGAGAGAGAGTATACAGCTATTGCGAATGGGTTTGATGGAGAGCATATACATATCTCTGCCGGAAGTAAGAATTTTATCAATCCAATGGATATCACTGATAATTACGCTGATGATGATGATCCGTTGATGCTTAAAGCTGAGTTCGTACTTACTATGGTTGAGTTACTCGTAGGAGGAAGGTCGGGACTTACAGCCGCAGAAAGATCTATAGTATCTCGCGCTTGTACATTATCCTATCAAAAATACTTTGCAAATCCAAAAAAGTTTCCGGTACCAACGCTAAAGGATTTTTACTCGGTACTGAAAGAGCAGCCAGAAGCAGAAGCCAAGAGTTTAGCTTTATCTCTGGAGCTATATATAGAGGGAACTCTGTCCGTTTTTAGCCACCATACGAACGTAGACACTAGAAATAGACTCGTTGTGTATGATGTTCGAGATTTAGGAAAGCAGTTGCGAACCCTTGGAATGCTGATTGTATTAGATCAGATTTGGAATAGAATTACTCAAAACCGTGCTGTTGGCAAGCGTACTTGGATCTACATTGATGAAATCCAACTCCTCTTTACAAATGAGTATTCAGCTCAGTATTTCTTTGAGCTATGGAGCAGAAGTAGAAAATGGGGAGCAATTCCAACAGCAATTACACAGAACGTTGAAACACTACTACTCTCTGATCTGGCAAGACGAATGCTGTCGAATTCTGATTTTATAATGATGTTAAACCAAGCACAGCCGGATCGAATCGAACTAGCTGGGCTTCTCAATATGAGTGACAAGCAGCTTTCCTATGTCACCAATACCCCGGCTGGCAGTGGTCTGCTGTTTGCAGGAAAGTCGATAGTGCCGTTTGTGGATAACTTCCCAAAAGATAATCCTTTATATGAAATGATGACAACCAGAATTGAAGAAGTGACAGGGGAGAATAAGACAATATAAGTTTTTGATGTCTAAATGTTTTAAGATTAACAGAGGAGCAGAGGGATGAGCAGCGAAAAAATACGTATCATAGAAAATTCCGCACTTGTTCGAGACAATAGCAGAGACTGCTTGAAAAAAGTTGTTCATTCCTCTGATCAGGAATCTGCCAAATCAGCTGTACACGCTCAAAGTCATGCTAATCAAATCAAACCGGAATTTTCTGGACATGAACGAGTAAAAATTCCACCTATATCTAACTCCGAGAAAATTTCGGTGTCAGGCCTTGAGAAAAAAACCTCTTTCATGGAACACCAAGAAAGAGGTTCTAAAGGAAAAGAGACACGTCACTATCAAGGAGAGCGTTATCAGCAGCAAACGTATGAACATCCAGCAAAGCAAGAAGCTAGTTATGGATCTCTGGAAGCAGAAACTACAGATATGAGCATTGGCGGCGCCGCTGGAAACGCTACATTAAAAATAGAGAGGCATATTATAAAGCCATCACAAAAAGGTGTTGCTGGAAAATCTGCCATAAAGCCAAGCATTCTGGAATCAAATCATCACATCATAAAATCTGGAGCAACGCTGACACCACCTAAGTCCTCTGAATCCAGAGCATCAAGTTCTGGTAATGCTTCAAATCGGGCAAATTCAAGTAGCTTTGTGTCACGACGTATTGCCCTTATAGAGCACAAAAATACAGATAGCCTTTCTGAAAAAGCAGCAATACAGGCAAAACGATACGGATACAAAGCTGGAAAATATGCTGTACATACTACGGCAAAGGCATCGAAAAAGGTGATTGGCATAATAAAATCATCTTATGCAAGAAAAATAACGTGGAATCCATCGGCGATAAAAAAACAGCTCAAAAATAATGCTGTAGCACTTGCCAGAACAACAAAGAAAGTTATGGTAGAGGAAATTCGAGATTTTCATGGCTCAGATGATCTCGGTATCCAAACGATAGCTGCGACAAAAAATGCATGGTTCAAAACGAAAAACACTTATCGCACAATACAGTGGACAGGTAAGGTATTCAAAAAAGTCGCACATAAAGCAAAAGACACTATTCAGAGAACGCACAACATATTAAGAAGAAGTGCTGCAGCTGTAAAAAAACTCTTTTCAAATCCGCTGGTTATAAAGGGAGGGCTGATAATTGGATTGGTTGTAATGATTGTTGCTCTTTTGATAACAATTGCGACATCGATCACCTCAATTTTTCCAGTTATTAGCTTAAAGAGTGAAGACAAAGAGCTTGCCAAGACCTATGACTTCATCACAGAGTTGGATGCAAGGCTAACGAATGAAATCAGAAGTTTATCGGGAAATGGAATTGATGAGTATCATTTCTATATAAATGGAGTATCAGCTTCACGAGAAGAAGTTTCTATCTATACGAATGCAGATACTATATTAATGTTCCTGGATTGTAAATATGAAGATTATTCCTTTGACAATCCAATACTTGGACTTGTTGGAGAACATAGTGTAAAAGAAGAAATCGGTATTCTTCATCATGTTTTGCATCATTATGACACAAATATATGGGAGGAAGAAATCGAGCATGAAGAAGTAAATGAAGATGGAACATCGGATACAGAAATAGAAATTAGGCGTCATATGGATGTCAATATAGTATCTACAGATGTCGATTCATACCTTGCAGAAAATCTAGATGCACTACTCACAGAGGAGCAAAAAGAAGTATATGAGGCACTGAAAGAAGTTGGTGTCTATACATCTAGAAAAGAACTAGCAAATCCATTTCCGGACAAAGAAGATTTCTTTTTACGCGAAAGATGGGGATGGAAAATTTCTTCTGGAAATGTTATCCATAATAATGGAGTGGATATCATAAAGCCAGCCGGTACTGATGTTTGCGCTATGCGATCGGGGTTGGTGTCAGAAATTGGAACATCGTCTGTTCGTATCAAAAGCGAAAAAAATGAAACCGTATATGATGGACTGTCTTCCATTGTTGTTTCTCAAGGAGACACTATAGCTGCCGGTGAAAAAATCGGACAGATTCATGGTACATCTCTTCATTTGGAATACTTCATTGAAAATGGATTCAACACTAACCCCGTATTTTATCTTGATGGATATGCGGGGTATCAGCCTGGCTCAAGTGCTGGAATGTTCAATGGTTCTATGACTAATTTAGAAACGTTCTCTGGAAACAAAAAGTTGGCACTTGCAAAAGCTTTCCCAAGCGGTATTCCAACAACTAAAGCAGCAATGGATCAATACATGGTAACAATATCTGTCCCGTGCCTAAATAAATCCGGAAACCGAGTAACCAGGCGCGTAACCTGTAACCCTAATATTGTTCCTGAAGTCAAAGAGATTTTTGAGGAGATGGCAGATATAGGTTTCATTGCATATGATGTTTCCTGCTATTCTTATCGATACAAAAACAATAATAGCTCGCAAAAAAGTTTGTCTTCTCACGCTTATGGACTGGCCTTCGATATTAACCCAAATGAAAATGCACAGTATCTAATGCGAAATGGACGGCCATATCTCAACACAGGGTCGCTATATCAGCCCGGAACAAATCCATATTCAATTACACAGGAAGTTGCTAACATATGGATACGCCACGGATTTGGATGGGGAGGAACTTGGAATAGCCAAAAGGATTACATGCATTTTTCTTTGACCGGAGATTAACGGGGGATTTTAATTATGCGCACAAAGAAAAGTATCTTGGCCGCTCTATTTCTTGTTATCATCGCAATTCTCTTGTGCTTCGTCGCCTTGAGAAAACATAGAAAAAAGGCATTGCCTCTAAGCCAAGAGAGTCTTGAGACTGTTGAAAAGTCTAGCGTCACCGAAACTTTAGATATGGAAAGCCTTGCCCTTGACACAGAGCAAAACGATCAGCATCATTCTGCGTTAGGGTCAGCAATTCGAGAAACGGAAGGAATCGTATGGCCTAAAGATAAGATTCATTTTGTGAACATGGATAGCTTCTATAATCCGGAAATGACGCTTCCCTTAGATGCCTGGAGTAGAATTAGAGATGAAACCGATTCTTTCCTTAAAAGTTGTGGTATTTCGGCTTGGGAGCTTTCCGGTGTACCAGGAAGTCTTCAACTGACCGGAAATACTTTTCAGCTTAAAGTTATTCCTGAAGATCCAACTGCAGTACTCACCATCTTTTACCATGCCGATTCACAGGTATTTGATTTTAGATACGAGGATGAAAACCACGTATACAGCACCGAAAATGCCCCCTAAATAGATCTCAATACAGTATCTTGACGTTATGATGTTAAAAAATTATGTGCTCAATGGAGGAATCATGAGAAGAAAATCGATTGATGAAAGAATCAAGAAAAAGAAAGAAGAGCTTGATAAAGTACAGGCCCATGTACTTGTTCTCCAAAAGAGAATTAAAAAACTGTCTGCAGAACTTGAAGAACTTGAAAACTTTGAGATTCTTTCTCTCACCAAGGGACTTGCAATTCCTACAACTGAACTCAAATCTTTGCTTGAAGAACTGAAAAACGGACATGTTAAGGAGGATACCAATCTTGACTAAAACCGCAAAGTTTCTGATTTCAATTTTTTGTGGGACACTTATGATTTCTTCTTTGACATCCTGTAGAACAAAGCAAAAAGGCGAATCTAAGGATTCATTCCATACAGAAGTGGAATCAGAACCAACACTCGCGTTTGATGGTCATTCGCTTGTTGGTTCATGGTTTAGCGATCGTGAAAACGGAGACATACTAACGTTTAACGAAGACGGAACTTTCTCTTCGTCCGCATGGCTCAAAAACGGCACCTTCTCAATTTCGGGAAAGACTGTGTATCTCGTAGATGCTTTGGGAATGAAAAAGAGTCTCTCCATTGGAAATCATGAAGGATCCATGACGCTTGTCTTTTCCGATGAATCATCCGGATACATATACTATCGCACACAGGAAGAATTAAATAAGGTAAAGGCAGCTCGGGAATCCGCTGCGGCGGAAACTCTGGCGTTTAACAAAGACGCTGTTATGAAAATACTCACAACCGGAGACTGGCTCAGCTCTAATAATTTCACGCTTTCTATGACAGATACAAGTTTTACGATTTCCAAAAATGAAAATCATCCGGACTATGGGAAATCTGCGGAATATGACTGGGAACCAAGCGTGACACGCCAATATCGAATTACATCAATTGAACGAGGGACAAATGTAGATGCCTTCTTTATAGACATTAAAGTGACAGACGAAAATGGAATAGAGAGAAATTCGGATTTCACAATAGGTTTAAAAGAAGACAACACCTACACCTTGTTTTCACATGCATTTCCTTATGCATCTAGTTTCACAAAAACAGTGGCTTTAGATTTTGATACTCCTCCAAAATCCTCTCAACGAACACAACAAGAACATACAGAATACCTCACGGAATATCCTACAGTTGCTACTTATACTCATGAAACAGATTCTGCCAAAGAAAGAATCACCGTCCGTCCGGATGGAAGCACCGAGAAGATACGACAAATTCGCAGAATTGATGCATCGGAGTCTTCAGAATCCCTAGAATCTACCAACAACTAAAGCAGTGCGCAAAACGGTCAACTTGTTTCAAATATGAAATTTGATTTACAAACCGTTTTGCGCACTGCTTTTCCCGTTAAAATTCGAGGTTTTCCCTAATCTTAAAAAAATATGTAAAACGGTCGTTTTAGGTGCATTATGGTCTCAATTGTATTAAGATAGAAACAAAAAGTGATGGGGTGCTTAATACATGATTTTTGGCTATGCAAGAGTAAGCAAAGAGGATCAAAATATTTTTCTTCAAATTGATGCCCTGAGAAACTATGGAGTAGATGAAATATTTGAGGAAAAAATTAGCGGACGACACCAAAGACGTCCAAAACTACAAGAACTTCTTTCAAAGCTTCGTGCTGGTGATACCCTTGTTATTTGGCGCCTAGATCGTCTTGGCCGCACTGCAAAACAGCTTATCTCACTTGCTGAAGATTTTGAAAAGAACGGCATTCGCTTCGTTTCTCTGAAAGAAAACCTTGATACTACTACCGCAACCGGAAAATTCTGTTTTCTGATTTTTTGTGCTATAGCACAAATGGAACGTGATGTTATTTCTGAGCGCACAAAAGCAGGGCTCGATGCAGCAAGAGCGCGCGGACGGCACGGAGGGCGACCAGCGCCAGATAAGAAAAAACTGGAGAAGGCAAGAAAAATGTACGAGTCGCAAAAATTTAGTGTACGAGAGATTGCGGAAACTGTAGGAATATCGGTAACAACTTTTTACAAATACATACATCATCAATCGACAAGCAAAGCACAATCTTTAAGAAAGGACGCAGAGACAGATGGCAGACAAGGCAGACAAACAGAAGAAAATCGACAGCCTACTGAAAGCAGCTGAAGAAGGAATTCGAGATGTCTTTGAAAGTGATCGGTATCTTCAGTACCTAAAAACCATGTCAAAGTTTCATCACTATAGCTTTCGCAATAACATTCTCATCCATACCCAAAAACCAAGTGCAAAATTTGTTGCAGGCTATGCTGCTTGGCAAAAGAAATTTAATCGCCATGTTCTACGCGGAGAAAAGGGGATCCAAATCATTGGCTATGCCCCTGTAAAGAAAAAAATTGAAGTAGAAGTAAAGGATTCTACTGGAAATACAGTGTACATCCACGACTCTAACGGAAATAAGAAGCCTGCTACTCAAACAGAAGAATATACCATTCCTTCTTATATTCCAGTTTATGTATATGACATATCACAAACAGATGGGGATCCCCTTCCAACGCTTATAACTGAGCTAACCGGAGATGTATCTGGATACGCTCAACTTTTACAGGCCATTACCACAAGCTCCCCCTTCCCCATCTATTTCGAGAAAATTTCCGGAGATGCAAAAGGATATTGTGATCCTGTTTCCCGAAAAATAGCTATAAAAGAGGGGATGAGTGAAATTCAGACAATCAAAACAGCTCTTCATGAAATCACTCATGCCGATCTTCATGCCCCAGAACAAAATCTGGAACTTTCTAATCGCACCGATCGCCGAACACGAGAAATTGAAGCTGAAAGTACAGCTTTTGTCGTATGCAGCCACTACAACATTGACACATCTGACTATTCTTTTGGATATCTTGCAAGCTGGAGTAGTGGAAAGGAACTCTCCGAGTTAAAAAATAGTCTGGATACTATTCAAAAACAGGCTCATGATCTCATCTCTAGAATAGATGATAATCTCAACCTACTTAAAGAAAAAGAGTTGTCCGTAAATCAGTCAATGGCTGAAAACAAAATGGCTGAAACTCGACACTACACAGAAGTTCTTGATTCAGTTCGTTTCGATGGGGACATTGATCTTGACCGTGAAAAAACTAGGGAACAACTTGGATTTAAGGATTCTATTCCTGGAACCGGCCAAAAAACTTTCAGCTCAGTTTTAAAGAAAGCAGAAGAGCGCTCTAAGCAATTCCATCAGTCTAATAATCATACTCCGGAACGAACTCATGAAAAGGAAGGCATGTAAATGGCTTTTACAATAGAAGAACGGACGTTAATCAAACTCTATTCAGATTCCGACACCCCTTCTCGCGATAATGTGCTACAAAACATTAAGCACAATCTCCCTGGAATAGAAGACTCTGAGTTAATCGAACAATTAACTAGTCTTGTCCGCAAGATTTCAGCCCTTACAGAGACCAACTTTCAAAAAATTGACCTTACAGATATAATTGGATACTAATTGACTTTCCCCCTCTCTTTTGCTATACTACTAGAGCAGAGGTTTAATCTGCGGTGGGCTGACACCTTAATTCGACGCTTGATATGATTAGCGTAAACATAT
>ERZ773031.615-NODE-615-length-19194-cov-11.688071_pt1 | contig 19194 bp, 17 predicted proteins | sample MGYA00511666_ERZ773031 | MGnify/ENA primary metagenome ERZ773031 (study PRJEB29015, sample SAMEA2738135) | human oral metagenome | biome: human oral; feature: human-associated habitat; material: saliva | place: China | collected 2250 ...
TAGAATCCACATCACGCGCAATCGGTGCAATGATTTCTCCCTGCTCCTCAAGTTTGGTATCACCTTCAACCAAGGCATAGTAATGCTTCTTAATAGACTTCTGCTGCAACTGCTTATCCATACGAGCATGGGCGTAACCATGCTTAGCAAACAGCATGAGACCAGAGGTGTCCTTATCCAAACGTGTCACAATATGCACACGCTGGTTGGGATAATTATTGCTGACAAAATGATGTTTGACAAAATTAGCCATGGTATTATCGTGGTTAACACTTGGAATACTAGCATAGCCATAGGGTTTATTAATCACCAAGAAGTTATCATCCTCATAGACGATATCCAAGTCAAAAGGAATTGGCTTCAAGGTTTCATGCGGTGCCTCGTCCGGGATTTCAATGGCAACCACATCTCCTTCATGGACAGGATAAGTCGCAAACTGCTCCTCGCCATTGACCCAAATATGACCACCTTCAAACTTAATCTTGGCCAGAAGTCCTTTTGAAATATCATGCTCCTTCAAAAAGGTCTTAACTCGACAGGAACGTCCTACGGTAAATTCATATCTCATTCTTCCATGTCTCCAATAAAGGAATCACGTACGCGTTCCCAGAAACTTGTGTGACTGGCACTAGCAACAAAGGAAATCTTACGTTGGTCGATTGAAAATTCTACCTTTTTCACATTACGGTTGGTATAGGTTTTATTATCAACGGATAGAGTGTAGCTTCCCATTCGGGTAGGATAAACGGTAATCTTCTCATGCTTGGGCACAATAAGGGGACTTCCTAAGGTCCGGTACACACGATTATTAAGACTGGCAATCTCTGTCAGTTGCAAGGCTTCAATAGTGGGATGAAGGACCGCACCACCCAAGGATTTATTGTAGGCCGTTGATCCTGTAGGCGTCGACACTGACAACCCATCTCCACGGAAGCTCTCAAACAAGACATCATTAAGGCAAACATCTGCTGCCATGGTTTTCTCATTACGCTTGATGGCTGCTTCATTGAGGGCAATCGACGTAAAAGAACGACCATCAGCCAGGGTCAATTTGACATTCAAAAGAGGGTAAGAAATCTTTGCACCACTATCTTTTCGAAGCGTCTCGATTAATTGATCCACTTCACTGTCCAAATAATCCGTATAAAAGCCTAAATGACCCGTGTGAATCCCTACAAAACGCACACGCGCAAGCTCTTTTTCATACATATGAAAGGCCGATAGCAACATGCCATCACCACCAATTGAGATGACCACATCTGGATTTTTCTTGGTCAAATAAAAATCAGGATCATCTCGAAAGGCATTAAAAAGTTTCGAGGCAACACGCCTACTTTGGGGTTTGCCATTGGCAATAATAGCTACCTTCATCTCATCCGAAGAGGTCTTCATCTGTGTCATCACTATTTCCTACACTATCCTTCAAAGTTCTATTAATTGGATCAAAGAGCAACTGGGCTTCTCTAATATCATCACGTATCTTCCGCATTTCTTCGTCAAGCTCATAAGCCATGCGGGCCGTAGTTTCCAAGCGAAGTTTAATCTCCTCAGGAAAATTCCCCTGATACTTGTAATTAAGGGAATGTTCAATGGTAGCCCAAAAGTTCATGGCCAAAGTCCTAATCTGAATCTCTGCAAGAATCTCCTTACGACCATCTATGGTATCAACGGGATAAGAGATGATAACATGATAAGAGCGATAACCCGAATTTTTACGGTTTCTGATATAGTCTCGCTCTGAAACAATAGTCATATCACTACGATGACGAAGCAAAGCCAAAACCTCATCCACATCATCGACAAATTGGACCATGACTCGTAGACCAGCGATATCCTGCATATCTTGAGCCAAATTTTCAATCGAAAGGCCACGAAGGGCGATTTTCTCCTCAATGGAAGCCACTGACTTCACACGTCCCGTCACAAACTCAATAGGCGAGTGACGATTTTGCTTACGAAATTGTTTACGAATGCCTCGGAGCTTGATTTTGAGCTCACCTACGGCCTGAATATAGGGGTCTAGAAATTCTTCCCAATCCATGGTCAAGATAGGACTCCTCCTTGTCAAAAGCTTTAGTTTTTTATAAAATAAATACAATCTGTTATATTATACCACATTTGAAAGCACAAGGGAGGACACACATGAACCATTTAGAGATAGAGTACAAGACTCTACTCACCAAAGACGAGTACAATCGTTTAGCGATGCTTTTCTCCCATGTAACACCTGTTACGCAAACCAACTACTACATCGACACTCCTCAGAGTGACATGAGAAATAAAAAGTTGTCTTTGCGTATCAGGACACTTCCCACTCATGGTGAGCTGACCTTGAAAATCCCTGAAAAAGTCGGGAACATGGAGTACAACGTTACTATGGATTGTGCGGATGCTAAGGCTTTGACTAAGTCGTTGAACTTTCCTGATTGTCAAATCAAATCCATTCTTTTAGAACGTGGGGTTAAACTAGAGGACCTAACCATCCTCGGACATTTGACCACAACTCGTCGCGAGTACCAGACCAACATCGGCCTCATGGCTCTTGATGTCAATGTCTATGCTGACAAGAAAGACTACGAGCTTGAACTAGAAGTTTCGGATGCTGAGAAAGGTAAAGACGACTTTGATGCCTTTCTTAAAGAAAATAATATTGACTTTAAGTATGCCAAGAGTAAGGTTGCACGCTTTGTAGCTACCCTCAAACGAGACAAAGACTAAAAGTTAAACAGGGAGTTGGCTCCTTGTTTTTTTATTTTTAACACATGTAGCTTCAAATACCACAAGTATTTAGAACTCCAGAAGGTAATAGATTTCTCTAAAAACGCATACAAAGGAATTTTATCTAACAAAGGTTCGGTATTTTTCACTAATATCATACTTTGATGGCTGAAATTTCTGCTTCTTTTTGCTAAAATAGAACTATCTGTAGTTTTATTACAATAGCCCTAACTGGGCTTAGCATCTTATTTTTTTAAAGGAGTCACCATCGTCATGGTACATCAAAAAGCAAACCCACAATTGAAATTGTTCTCGCTCAGCTCAAACCCAGAAATTGCTGAAAAAATTGCTGAGGCTACTGGATTGCCACTTGGTAAAGTATCTTCACGTCAATTTTCTGACGGTGAAATCATGATTAACATTGAAGAGTCTGTTCGTGGGGACGATATCTATATCATCCAATCTACTAGCAACCCTGTTAACGACCACCTTTGGGAATTGCTCATCATGATTGATGCCTGCAAACGTGCCAGTGCTAACTCTGTCAACGTTGTTATGCCTTACTTTGGTTATGCACGTCAAGACCGTATCGCTGCGTCACGTGAACCAATCACTGCTAAATTGATTGCCAATATGCTAGTTAAAGCTGGTGTCAATCGTGTCTTGACGCTTGACCTTCACGCTGTCCAAGTTCAAGGATTCTTCGATATCCCAGTAGATAACCTCTTCACAATGCCTTTGTTTGCTGAATACTACAACAAAAAAGGATTCACAGGAAGTAATGTTGTCGTTGTTAGCCCTAAAAACTCGGGTGTTAAACGTGCTCGTAGCTTGGCGGACTACCTTGATGCACCAATCGCTATCATTGACTACGCTCAAGATGATTCAGAACGTGAAGAAGGCTACATCATCGGTGAGGTTGAAGGAAAAACAGCAATCTTGGTTGATGATATCCTTAACACTGGTAAAACGTTTGCTGAAGCTACTAAAATCCTTGAACGTGGTGGCGTTAAAGACATCTATGCAGTAGCTAGTCACGGTCTCTTTGCAGGAGGTGCTGCTGAAGTCCTCAACGCTGCCCCAATTAAAGAAATCTTGGTGACAGATTCAGTTGCAACTAAAGAAAAAGTTCCTACAAACGTTAAATACATTTCAGCAAGTAAGCTAATCGCTAACGCTACTACTCGTATTTTCGAACGTCAACCACTTAGCCCACTCTTTGCTTACACTGCAAACGAGGACTAAGCTATGGTTTATTTGGACAATGCGGCAACAACTCCTTTAAATACTGCTGCTATTTCAGCTATGACACATGTCATGACTGAAACCTTTGGGAATCCATCCAGCCTCCATGCTTACGGTCGACAGGCTTCTAAGGAACTTCGTGAAGCCCGTGAAGAAATGGCCAAACACTTTGGAGTCCCTGCTCGTAAGCTTATTTTCACTTCTGGTGGGACTGAAGGAAACAATACAGCTATCAAAGGTTACGCCCTAGCCAATCAAGCTAAAGGTAAGCACCTGATTACAACTGCTATTGAACACCACTCTGTCCTTCACACCATGGCCTACTTGGAAGAGCGTTTTGGTTTTGAAGTAACCTATATTCAACCAGAAAATCAAGTCATTACTGCCCAACAAATCGCTGATGCCTTACGTGACGATACCATTCTGGTTTCTGTTATGTATGCCAATAATGAGACTGGCCAATTACTTCCTATTAAGGAAATTGGTGACTTGCTTGCCAATCACCAAGCTGCCTTTCACGTCGATGCCGTTCAGGTAGCAGGAAAGCTTCCTATTCACCCAGAGGAACTTGGAGCCGATTTTCTCTCTATTAGTGCCCATAAATTCCACGGACCTAAAGGTGTCGGCTTGCTCTATCATAACGATTTGCATTTTGACAACCTACTCCACGGTGGTGAGCAAGAAGAAAAACGCCGTGCCAGCACTGAAAATCTGGTCGGGATTGCAGGTATGACCGCTGCTTACAAACAAGCTAGCGACCACTACCAAGACAATTACCAGCATGTTGAAATGATTCGTCAGTCCTTTCTAGATTCCCTTACCATTCCTTATGAAATCAATGGTGGAGGACCTAGCCTACCTCACGTCATCAACATCAGTTTTCCTGGTAAGGAAAATGGGCCTCTCTTAACCTTGTTAGACCTAGCAGGCTTTGCTGTCTCAACGGGTTCTGCTTGTACTGCTGGAACTGTTGATCCAAGTCATGTCATCCAGGCCCTCTATGGCAAGGATTCTGACAAGCTAAAAACAGCCATTCGCATTAGTTTATCAGAGGAAAATACCGCTGAAGAACTCCAGGCCCTAGCAGAAAAACTTAATCAAATCATAGGAGACTAACATGGCATTTGAAAAAAGCATTCATTTGACTGACTGTAAGTACCGTTACACCATCAGTCCTAATGTCAAAAAATTCACTCTACGTGATACGACTTTTGTGCAAAATAAAATCGGAAACTACGAGTTGCACCGCCTTCTCGAAAAAGTGCCTAACTCAGGCGAAGGTTTCCCACTCAAAATCACTATTAACAAAGACTTGACAGGCTTCAAATTGTCTATCACAGACAAATCTGGCCTTCGTAACGTTAATATCTTTAAAAATGAAGATCACCACATCTTGCAAGAAAAATTCTACTTCTTGATGCAGAGTTTGGTTGATCGTAACGTTTTCGAGCAAGAAGAAGTCTAAATTTTTTCTTACTACATAGAAATAGCCTATCCATGTGATAGGTTTTTTATATCGCCTCATCTACACTATTTTGTTGCAATCTTCACAAACTTTTCTTAAAATATAAGAGAATCATACTAATTAAAGAAAGGAAAGCGATCAATGACATTTGAGAAAAACATCCCAAACGCCACTGCCAAACGTCTCTCTCTCTACTATCGTATTTTCAAACGATTCCATCGTGAAAATATCGACAAAGCAAGCTCTAAACAAATTGCTGAAGCGATTGGGATTGACCCTGCTACTGTTCGTCGTGACTTCTCCTATTTTGGTGAGCTAGGTCGCCGTGGTTTTGGTTATGACGTAAACAAGCTGATGACATTTTTCGCTGAACTCCTAAATGACAATGCGACTACCAAGGTACTCCTCGTAGGTGTTGGTAATGTCGGGCGTGCTCTCCTCCACTACCGTTTTCAAGAGCGTAACCGCATGCAGCTGGTCATGGCTTTTGATACAGACGATAACGAATTGGTTGGAACTCAAACCGAGGACAAGATTCCTATCTATGGGATTTCCCAGATTAAGGACAAGATTGCCCAAGAAGATATCAAAACAGCCATCCTGACAGTGCCATCAGTTAAGGCCCAGGAGGTGGCTGATCTTTTGGTTGATGCTGGAATTGAAGGCATTCTCTGCTTCTCTCCGGTCAACCTCAATCTTCCACGCCATGTGGTGGTCCAATATGTAGACTTGACTAGCGAACTACAAACCCTACTCTATTTCATGAAAGAAGAAGAAAAATCAAGGAGTAACAATGACTAAACCAATTATCGGAATCACTGCCAATGTAAGGCCTAATCCAGCCCATGAAGACATCAACTGGTCCTATGCCCCATCTGGCTTTGTAGAAGGAGTTCAAAGAGCCGGTGGCCTAGCAATCCTACTACCAGTATCCGATCCTTCGGAAGCCAAGACCTACATCTCCATGATTGATAAGCTTATCCTGATCGGTGGGCAAAACGTTGACCCTAAATTCTACAACGAAGAGAACCATGCCAGTGAAGATGACTTCTTTCTCGAACGAGATATCTTTGAAATGGCACTCATCGAGGAAGCCACTAAGCAGAAGAAACCCATCTTTTCAATCTGTCGTGGAACCCAACTCATGAACGTCGCACTAGGTGGTAGCCTCCATCAAGATATTGAGAATCACTGGCAGGACAAGCCTTCTGATTACCTCTACCATGAGATGATTGTTGATGAGAACAGCAAGTTGGCAGAAATCTACGGATGTGGAACCTCTATCAACTCCTTCCACCATCAAAGTATCAAACACTTGGCCTCTGACCTTCGTGTCATTGCGCGTGATCCTGAGGACAACACAGTCGAAGCTGTTGAGTCAAATAGTCCAGACCTTCGCTTTCTTGGTGTACAATGGCACCCAGAGCTTCTCCTAGGCAAACGTGAAGAAGACCTCAAACTCTTTGAATACGTCGTAAACGAACTTTAAAAGCAACTGAGACTGCACTCAGTTGCTTTTCTCTTGTCTTTATCACATAGGTTCAACCTAAAGATCAAAATCCTCCCTCTCCTCACGAAAGGAATAATAGGTTGATTTTCCAACAATCAGATGATCAAGCAGACAAATCCCTAAGTCGTCACAGGACCGCTTAATCTTTTGAGTAAAATCAATATCATTACGACTAGGATAGGCTTCCCCCGAAGGATGATTGTGAACCACAATCAAAGACGTTGCCATCAGATGACAGGCATAATGTAAAATCTCACGTGGTTCAGCAATCGAACGACGGACCCCACCAATAAAGACCGTCTTTTGCTGAATAATACGATTCTGTGTATCCAAATAGATAGCCACCAGATGCTCCTGAGGCTTGTCCCCAATATCTAACATCATACGACGGGCCACCTGCTGACTGGACATAATCTGCTCGGAACGAGCCAACTCAGCCTTCTCAATCCGCTTAGCCAACTCCACCATAGCCTTGAGCTCAATCGACTTCACACGCCCAATACCAGGAATCTCCTGAAGCTCATTCAAGGACAAACGAGACAAATCCGCCAAACTCGTCATCCCTTTCAAAATACGATTAGCCATAGATAAGACCGACTCAGACTTGGTCCCTGTCCGCAGTACTATCGCCAACAACTCCTGATCCGATAAAACCTCTGCACCCTTCTGTAAGAGTCGCTCACGAGGCAAAAGCCCCGACTCCTCAGATACAATACTATACATAAGAAAAAACCTCCTACTTACCTATTCGTAAGTGGGAGGGGGAAGTTAATTCAAATATTCAAAGATTCTATTATTATCATTATCCTTATAAATCTCTGTAAATGACGAACCAAATTCTTTATTTAAGTCTCTAGTTGTCAAAATATATTTTACATTTAAGTCTTTTAACTCATTTATATTTAAGTTAATATTTACATTATCAGGAACTGGTGTAGTCATAGATGTGTTCTCGTTTGTTAATGAATATTTTAAGTGTGCATATCTATTCCATACATCTTCATATTGATTTTGCTTATCAATTTTAGTCATAAGTTGTCTATCGGGATAAAATTTAACACCATCTATACTTTTAGCACCAAACATTTGAACAAAGTGATAGAGATTTGTAGAATCAGACATCCAAATCGCATTAGGATTTTTTCCTACAATGCTTTCAACTTCATGAGATAGTAATTTATTTTCAATAGCACCTATGCCATGTGTAACCGGATTAACAGTCAATCCACTCACAGTTATAATGACTAACATAATAGGATAGAATACACGTTTTTTTCTATAAAGAATACAAATAAAAGCAATTAACATAATCACAATTAAAACAACGGATGTAAACCTTCCTAAATAATTCTTATAGATATCATCTGTTAGTCCTCTGTATAAGTAGAGTATCGTGACAATGAATAAAGATGGTAAAATTTTAGTTAACTTTACTCTCTCTAATTTATCCCATATAAAAGATATAAACCATATCGAAGCAAAAACTGCAATTACTGACATCGATTGCCACGACCTAGAAAATGGTACATAGCTAAACAATGTTAATTTAGATAGTACGGTTGGTATACCAACTATACTATAAATCATCAGCATTAGTGAATAAACTACTAAGACAATACCAAAGATGTTTTTATTTATATCTTTTCTTTTAATAACAAAAGGCAAGATTAGGAGTATATAAAGTAAGAAATTAAATGAACTTGATAGTTCAACTTGGTTACTTACTTGAGGAGCCTTAAATGGCAGAACGATATTAAATAAGAAATCACTTAAATTTTTCCAAGTATATTCCCCACCAACAGAAATTCTTTTTCCCGGATATACAGTATGAAGAGTTGCTGATATTGCATCCCAACTCTGATAAATGGTCAATGCATCTATCGTAAGCGAAATAAATAAAGTTAATGTAATCACCATCACATCAAATAGTGTAACCTTTTTATTTCTTAATGCCTTGAAAAACTGTATTACTGTAAATAATAGAATAATATAAGCAAATGGGACTTGGAATGCTGGATATATAATTAATGGGAACCCAATAAGAGCAATTATCAAATTTATTGCCATTAATATTTTGAACACTTTCTTTTCAGAGTTAAAATAATGATATATAGACACCATTATCAATAATGAAAAGAATACCACATCGCCAAGATGTTGCATGAACCACCATTGTACTGTTGGTGTGAAAGTTATCCAAAAACTTGATACAGCTGATAATAGCTTACGCCTAGAGGTTAAAATCATAGCAAATTCATAAGCTAATAGTAGCATTGCTATAATTTTAAAACTCCAATACCAAGATAACCCTCTAGAAGCTCCTAAGAAAAGAAATCCCCAGTTAAATGGTTTCCCTATCGTTGAAATATGCCAGGATGAAACGTTATAAGCAAGCATCATATTCTGACCTGAAACTTGATAGGATTTATTTGTAAAATGATTTCCTGTTTTTACCTGAGATAAGTAAAAAGGTGTTTGAACTAACCATTCATCAGATCTGATTGGTCTAGGACTTCCTATGATAGTATCATCCGTACGATACAGTGATGGAACCCATAACTTTAATTTTTGAAAGCCTTGATAATCGTCAACTGTCTTTGTTTCAGACTGAACACCTGACACGGTTTCTCTAACACCAAAGTTATTCCAATTAGCAATTGAACTACCATTAAGATTCAGACTTACTGAACAAAAAAGAGCAAATAGAGCGATTACGTAACGCCACTTGATAAAAGATATCCCCAAACTACGAACTTTTTTCATAAAATTATTTTCCATTTCTAGAGTTGATTAAAAAGAATTAACCAGTAAGAAATCGCTGGTAAAATTGCCAATAACGAAATTATAGTCAGGTATAATCCAGATGATATTTTTCGTTTAGGAATTATGCTTAATAAAATGAAGTAAATTGGGATAAAATATCGTTCTTGAACTCCATCAATGGTATGACTACCAATTTCTGAGAACTGTAAGTAAAGTATGATAAATACCGAAACAATAAAAGCAAAAGAAATTAAATATTTTGAAATCTCAAACAACTTAAAATAAATATTTCTTGGTGCTTTCAGATAGTTTTGACTATTGTATTTAGCAAATACTGATAACACCAGTGCTGTGGCACTCAAGTAGGTAAATAACTTTGGAATTGCATGCACAGCTAAATCATTCGTATACCCAATAGTATATACAAAAAAATTATAGCCCAATAATGTACGAATAAGTAATGTTAAAAAACTTGGAATATCTGATAAGATAAAACTCAACTGCTTGAACGTATCTACATTTCTACCAAAATAAGCACCTGTATTAATGTTCTTAACAATCAGTACCCACCATATAGTTACCAAAAAACTAAGACCAAAAAGAAGCAATAAATAAAAATATGCCTTATGTTCAAAATTTGATCTTTTTTTAAGTAAGAACGCAAGCGATAATAGCAAAAATAAATATAGGAATATTGGAATTTTTCCCATTGATAATAATATCGTTACAATCGAGACAGCTAGTACATCATTTAAAGTAATGTTTTTTCCTTGCTTTAAGGAATAAACCACTCTCAATATTACAGCAAAGAATAAAGCTGAGATTGCAACCATATAACCATCAGCAGAAATATTTGTCCAACTAACTATTACAGTCGGAATAGTAGAAATAAATGCTAAAGTAAACTTCCCAACTGGTGTAATTTTGATAGCTAATATAAACAAAAGAAAATAGGTTAAGAAACCAATAAGTCTCATTAACAAATATTCTGTAACAGGCTTTATTCCAATAATTTTCGACAAATAAGCTGTAAAAACATATGGTAAGTAAGAAAAAGGTGTATAGGGAACAGTATTTGTATTCACATAAAACCTTTTCTGATTAGTATAAGGAATTGAAGAAAATTTATGATACCAATCTTTATCCGTCGCTTTATACTTAGTAGAATTACCCGATTGAACTTGCTTAGCTTTTTCTATAAATTCATATTGTGTATTTGAAATTTTTCCTCCAGCAAGTGCAGGATTCCCATCCTGTAAACTAAGTAAATTACCATTTGAAAGTTCAATACTCCTTGCGTAATGCCCCATTTCATCTAATCCTACCATAGGGCTCCTCAAAGTAATAGATACTAATCCCGTAAGTAGAGTAACCATCAGAATGATTGTGAGCACAACATTACTATAACCTTTTCTACTAAAAAAATTATCTTTTATCGTTTCCATAATAGATTCTATCAATCCTTATAAAAGTCGTAGATTTTCAACTCATACTGCATTCTATTTTGTCTTACTAGTGTATCTAGAATAAATCCTGCAATAAAAGATAAAGCGGCAAGAATCATCAACCCCGTTGCTAAAATTGCTGATGGCATCTTAGCAATTAATCCTGTTTTAGCAAATTCAGTTACTACAGGAATTCCTACACATAGACCTAAAATAAATAATACAAGACTAACTAAGCTAAAGAACAAAAGAGGTTTATAATCTTTAAAGAGGTTAAAAATCATTTTAAGAACTTTAAAACCATCTGAGAAAGTATTTAACTTAGATTCACTGCCTTCTGGTCTATCTTGATAGGTAATCGGAACCTCGACCAATTTAAAACGTTTATCTAATGAGTGAATAGAAAGCTCTGTCTCAATTTCAAATCCAGGGGAAAGAACTGGAAAGGTCTTAACAAAAAGTCGATTAAAGCCACGGTAACCAGTCATAATATCTTGATAATTACCCTTATATAATTTATTCACTAGAAGTCTGACTAAATTATTACCGAAGCCATGAAAACCTCGTTTATTTTCTTCAGCATAAGTACCATTTGATAATCTATCACCAATGGTCATATCAGCCATTCCTGAACGTAACGGCTCTAAAAGTTTTTCTACCTCATCTGCGGGATAAGTGTCATCAGCATCAACCATAATATAGTAATCAGCATCAATTTCACGGAACATAGATCGAACTACATTTCCCTTACCCTGTCTAGGTTCAAAACGGACAATCGCCCCTGCTTCCCTTGCTAACTCATTAGTTTTATCTTTAGAGTTATTATCATAAACATAAATATCCGCATTTGGAAGTACTTTCTGAAAATCAGCAATAACCTTTTGGATAGTCACTTCTTCATTGTAAGCTGGTAAAAGCACCGCAATTTTTTCTGTCATAATTTCTCCTTCATATTATTAGATTTAAATTTTCTCTTTATTCTTCTCAAAATATACTTCACAGCAGTTCCTGGACCTACAATAATATATTTGAGAGCACCTTTTATACCACCGATATTATCAAAATTAATATAGGTATTTGGTAAAGTATCAGGTCGGATATTTAACACAACATTATCTACAAAAGGCGTAATATAGATATCGTTTTTTGCAATCGCATAATCATAACGTCTTGCCCAAGCAAGGTAAACTAGAATACGCTCAATTGAATGCAAAATGGTATGTTGAGGAATTGGTTCTGCTGGGATTTCTTCATCTTGCAAATCAAGGTCAAACAACGGTTTCAAAGCATCATACTTGAACCAAATAAATGTTCCATAACTCATGATAAAAGTGTTCATCTTATCAAAGTCAATATCTCGACCAAGATTCATACGCTCCCATAAATCATTCATTCCTTCAGCAAAACGATTCTCATTCCAAGGATCTACAATTTTAGTATAACGGAAGAAAGTCGGAATATCAGCAATTACAAGACCTAGTCTATCATCACGTTCTAGGTTTGCAATAATATTATCAGCAGGTTGAATTAACATTGAGAAAAGTTCATTTCGCCATGAATCTCCAACCCAATAAGGGTATTCTGGAGATTTTTTCGTATGGAAATGTCCAATATAATCATAAGCAGAAAGTTCATCTTTCAACTTAAGCATTGGAATAACATCACGTCCACGATTTCCAGTAATAAAGATTCGAGCTACTTTTCCATTCTTATCAAGGATAGACTGAATCTCTTCCTTCTTCTCTTCTGAATCCGTTGTTAGGAAGAGATCATAAGTAAAGTGAAAATTCTCAAATTGCTTTAAAAAGTCTTCTAGTAAATCAACATAGTAGGTATGAAGATGTACAGCAATCTTTTTATTGTCTGAATATGGCTTTGAGCTTTCCTTAATAACCTTGCGGTCAAGCAAGTAGGGTGGAGTCGGTAAACTCATATCTGACATGTGAGACAAAATGAATTCTACCGGATAGTCTGTTCTATTCTCGATTTCCTTAAGCAAATAAGGAGCGAGGTGCTGGGTTAAATCAAATGTCTTAACCTTAATGAACGGAACCCCTGCATCAAGCAAAACATGAGGATAATGAATTGTAAAATTACTATGGAAAAACTTATCATTTAGTGGAATCGTATTAAGAATCGATTCATACTTAAATCCAGCATCCATAAACTTCTTGGTATAAAGAGTTTCATAATTATCGATTACCTTTTGAACATCTTCGAAACTCTCAACTGAATTCCAGAACTTTTGGAAAACACTAGATTCAACTAAACGTTTTTTAAATGAAATAAAGTAAGATTGCAAATGTTCATGAATATAAATATCACCAGCCTTGATTCCTTGATGATTAGTCATACCCCAAAAATCTACATTTGAATTTGATTCATATTTATCATAGATTGGTGCCATATCCCATAGAGGACCAAAACAGGTATCATTCATAACAGTGACAGAATCATACTGTTTCAAGTTATCAAATCCAACAAATTCCATACCATCATGCCAAGCAGCAAAATCGTAACCTTTATTCTCACGTTGGATAAAATCATCAATCAAGTGTTTATCACGAAGTTTCTGTACTTCACTTTCACTAAGACGACTATTTGAAATAAAAACCAATTTATCAAACAACGGTCTCATATGTTCAAGTTGATAAAATACATGTCGACTAATATGATCATATTTATTGAAATGAACATAAAGCAATAGACGTTTCATTTACTTCTCCTAAAGAAATTAATAATTTTAGTTGGTATTGTCCATCTTCTCGAAGTAACAACACTGTTATATTGGATTTGTAAGTCATCATATAAACTCTGTATACGATTCAACTCACTAGTCAGATCAGAACGTAACTCTTCTTTCTCTTTTTTCAAAACTTCAATGTATTCGTTTTGGTCATGAGAAATCTGTGATACCTGATTTAGTTTCAAATTCAAGTCTTCTATCTGACGGTCTTTTTTAAAAACTAAGATATCCAAATCACGATCCTTAACAAGAGCCAAGTGTGAAATTCTTTGAATATCCTGATCTGGATACTTGTTGAGATATTTAATTTGAGAATCTAAGATACCAGTGAACCGCCTTTCAGCAGTCTCCAATGTCATAGGTTTTGAATCAGATCCCAAATTCATACGATATACAGTAGTGGAATCACTCAAAAAAGAAATTTTAGTGCGTTTGAATAATTCAAGTTGCAACTCAAATGTATCGTCTGTAGCTGTATCGCTAATTTGAGCAGATACAGCTTGCATAAGAGCGGTATCAACCAACCAGGTTGAAGCCATTGTCATTCCTTTCATGACAAGCATCTCTTCGTAAGAATCAATCAAAGGAAGCGCCTTATTAGCAAAGGCATCTTTTTGGATAAGATTTCCGTCTAGGTCTACCATGTCAAATTCGGTATTTGACCATTGTGAATCCGTTGAAGCATCTAGCAAATCAACTTGCTTTTGAAGTTTAAATGGGTCCGTCCAAAAATCATCACTATCACATCTCGCGATGTATTGACCCTTAGCTTCTTGGCAAACTTTTTTCCAAGTTCTAGTAATGCCAAGATTCACTTCATTACGAAAAGTTCTAACTTTTTCAGGAAACTTATTTTGATACTCTTGAATAATCTCATACGAATGATCTGTTGAAGCATCATCAATGATAATAATCTCGAAATCAAAATTTGTTTTCTGATTGAGAAAGCTATCCATAGCCTCTCGTACCCAATCCCCCTTATTATAATTGGTACAAATAATCGATACTTTCATTCAAACTTCCCTTTTTCTCTTAAGAAAAACTCCACTTCCCATTTCTTTGAATAATACCAGTTGCAGAATCTTTGGCTGACTCGTCATCTTCATCAATATCATCCCTATTTAGAACAATAACTGGAATCTCATCAGCCGGAAGAAAGGCTAGAACTTGATTATTCGCATCCCTTACAGTAATTTCGAGTTTTAACTTAATATCGTTTAATCCTGCTAGTGAACACTGATAGTTTACTTTAACATCACCCTTGCCACTTGTTAAATTGTCCATCGTATTATCATTATAAATCCAAATATTACGATCAATATCTGTAAATGAGATAGCAATATAAGTAGGCACATCTTCTAGCAGAGTATACGTTAAATCAAATGAAATTGGTTCATTGGGTGTTGCTCTCTTAGAAGACAATAGTGATAACTTCAGATTTTCCACAACTGAACCACTTCTTTCAATTCCAGATTGTTCTGAAGTGATCACTTGTTCTGTATTGTCAAAACTATATTGATTGGCAACGTCTCTAGGTTCGCCTTTGGCTTTAATGTACCCGTCCTCAATCAAAATAGCCTTGTTACAGTACTTCTTAACAGCCCCCATATCATGGGTTACAAGAATTGTTGTTTTCCCTGATTTCTTACGTTCCATAAAGTAGTCATTACACTTACGTTGGAAGGCTTCATCACCTACTGCAAGAACCTCGTCAAGGATAAGAACATCACCCTGTGCCTTGATAGCCACAGAGAAAGCCAAACGGACCTGCATACCAGACGAGTAGTTCTTGAGTTTTTGGTTCATGAAATCTTCAAGCTCTGCGAACTCAACAATCTCATCATACATGGCATCAACTTCTGCCGTCGTAAAGCCAAGCATGGCTCCGTTCATATAAACATTCTCACGTCCAGTTAATTCAGGGTTGAAACCGACACCAAGTTCAATAAATGAAACCATTTTGCCATTTACGGTAACCGTCCCTTGTTCAGGAACATAAATTTGAGAAATAATCTTCAATAATGTTGATTTCCCTGAACCATTTCGTCCCACGATTCCGAAGAAATCACCTTCCTCAACTTCGAAGTCAATGTCTTTCAAGACATGTTGTTCTTTATAGCCTTTGATTCCTTTAAACCTATTTACTAAGGCAGTTCTAAGACTTTGAGTAGACTCAACCGGTAATTTGAAAAACTTACTTACATGGTCCACTTTAACTGCAATTTTCTTTTCTGTCATTAGAGAATCTCCGCGAATTTTTTAGCTTGATGATGGAAAATGTAGTAACCAATAGCAAAGATAACAAGTGGTAGGAAATACGGAATGATAGCAATAGCCTTATGTCCAATTAAATCCCAACCACGTAAGCTACCTGAGAAGACAATAAAATGTCGCAAGTCCTGAATAATTTGTGCTAAAGGATTCAACATCATCAGTTTTGCAATCTTAACTTGTCCACGTTGCAAAATAAATGTCAATGAATAGATAATGGGTGTCGCATACATACCAGCTTGCATAACTACTTCCCAAATCGGACCAATATCACGGTACTTAACAAAGAGCGTTGCTAAGACAAAGGCAATACCAGCTGAGAAAAGAAAGAGTTCAGCAAACAATGGAATAACTGTCAACCAGCCTAATGAAAAATTAACACCATTTACCAAGGCAAAAACAAAGACAACAAGGAGGTTAATAATATAGTTAATTGAAGCTCCAACAACTGACGAAATAACAATAATTTCTTTTGAAAAATTCAATTTTCGTAACAAGTCACCCCTTGATACAATTGACATCATACCCATACTCGTCGCTTCCGAAAAGAAACTCCATGTAACCATACCGATTAAGAGGCCAATGGCATAGTGTGGTGTTCCATCATCAAAACGTAAGAAGCGAACAAATACCAGGTACATAATTGTAAAGAGCATAAGTGGTTTCAAAATAGACCACAAATGACCGATTAAACTACCTTGATAGCGCAATTTGAAATCGGTTTTAACCATTTCTCGTAACAAAATACGATTTTTCTGACTAAAAAAGTCTAACATCTTTCTCTCCTCTATATGCAAACTTTGTAAGAATCAATGTCGTAAACACAGTTGTGTGAAAAGCTCTATTTTTTCGATAACCGTATTTTCGGATACGTGCTAAACGTTCTCTAAATGGAGCATCCATAATTGTCACAAAGTTTTCAATGATTTCCTTATTCTGTGAACTTAACGGGAGTTCTAACAAATTTCTAGCCTGATCTTGACTAGCTTTGATAAGACTCCAATATTTGGCAAAAAGGATATGGGGTCTAACCCAATTCTTCATCCTTTTTCGCAAAGTTCGGGCGCCAAGGACATTACTGCTATGCTGACGATAAAGCTCAGTTGGTTCATCAATATAGACTAAGTTACCAAAGGCTGAAGCTAGCAAACCCAGATACCAGTCATGCATCAGCAAATCATGCTTTTCCTCACCAGTCCATAGTTCTGATAAAGCATGGTTAATCATAGCAACGCCACCAGTAACTGTATTTTCAGTCAACTCTTGAATCAGCTCAGTATTCGCATGGTCAGACTGAGTACGAATCATACTCTCATGCAGGACAGATAAATTTTCATCTACTACCTTTAAATCTGTGTAAATGAGTAAAGGTTTATCCTGAGAATACTTTTTGGCTTCTGCCACTTGAAGTGAGATTTTTTCAGGAAGCCAAAAATCATCCTGGTCACTGAAACAGTATAGGTCTGCCTCCCCATGCTTAAGTAGGGCATGGAAACTTTTGATTACACCAACGTTTTCAACATGATTCTCATTGATAAAGTTAATACGTGAATCTCGTGCAGCCAGTTGTTTAATAATTTCAACTGTGCCATCAGATGAACCATCGTCACGTATGAGAAGTTCCCACTCCTGATAGGTTTGCTCTTGGATACTCTTCACTTGTTCTGCTAAATACTGCTCACCATTGTAGGTTGACAGTAAGATATTTACTTTCATGATAAAAATAGCTCCTCGTACTCACCTACAATTTTTTCCCAAGTAAAGTTCTGTTCCATGTTCTCCTTAGCTAACTTACCTAGTTCAGAGTAATCTAAAACACCATCTACTTGATCAATCAAATGCGACAGATTGCCCTCATCCTTTTTCCAGTAACGAGCTGTATCTTTAGCTACTGACTGGTTAAATGAGACTCCTAATACTAAATTCAAATCAGTTTGTGCCATAGCTTCCAGTAGGCCAGGGTTGGTTCCCCCAACTTCATGACCATGAATATAGGCAAAAGCTTCTTTGCGAATATATTTTAATAGGTTTTGATCATAAACTGTTCCAACAAACTTCACACGTGGATCCGTATCAAACTGTGTCTTGGAACGTAATTCCTCGAAATAAGCATTGCCCTCATGATTACAAATAATAATTAAATCACGTTTTGTTGAGGAACTCATAAACTCACGAATAGCCGTTTCATAGTTATTTTCTGGAACAAAACGACCAAGAATCAAATAATAGTTTTTCTCGTAAGTATTCCACATCTTGTAAATATCTCTTACTTTGGCATCCTGATGTGTCAGTGTTGTCGGTGATAAATCGGTTCCATAGGCAATGTAAGTCGTCTTAGACCACGGATAGGCTCCTTGAATATAGGTTTCAATTCCTGGATTATCCGAGATAACTAAGTCAGCATGTCTTGTCATTACTCTCTCAGAGTACTTTAGATAAGCTTGTACTGGTTTGGGCCACTTAGCTCGTTTCCACTCCAAACCATCTGGATTAATGTAGAATTTACCACCAATTTTATGAATCTTAGTAGCAAAGGGAGCCACAAAAGCACCTATAGTATTTCCTAGAACATAGAAAATCGGTTCTTCTATTTTTTCCTCATGGATTATCTTCAAAGCGTAATTAATAGCCATCATATCATAGGCAATAACGCGAGCCGGTCCTAATTTCGGTGCCTTAATCGTGAAACAATCTACACCCTTATATTCGAAATGCTCATAGGCCTTTTGATCAGAAAGGCAGGCAACATGGTATTTAATTTGGGATGAAACTTGGTTGGAGACTAATTGATCTACAAATGTCTCAAAACCACCGTATTTTGCTGGAAGGCCGCGACTTCCGATAATGAATACGTGTTGCATAAATCCCCTTTCTAACAAGTCTATAATCTAATCAATTATACCATTTTACAAGTCTTTTGCCTAATACAAATAGAAAAGCAGTCACAAAGGACTGCTGTATTTTTATTTCACTTCTTGTTTGTAAAACTCTTTCAAAGCATCTTGCCATGTTGGGATGACAAATCCTGTAG
>ERZ773031.624-NODE-624-length-18979-cov-3.328366_pt1 | contig 18979 bp, 10 predicted proteins | sample MGYA00511666_ERZ773031 | MGnify/ENA primary metagenome ERZ773031 (study PRJEB29015, sample SAMEA2738135) | human oral metagenome | biome: human oral; feature: human-associated habitat; material: saliva | place: China | collected 2250 ...
CAACACCCCGGCAACACCCAGCGCGCCCAAAAACTCCTCAACGAACACCGCCAACTCACCCAAGGGCTCAACACCACCGCCAACGTCATCGCCGCAGACACCAAATACCCCTCCTACAAAAACCTCCTCGCCAACCACACCAAATACCTCAAACGCATCGAAAACATCGGCGAGCACCGGTACACCACCTACCAAGACACCCAATACCAGCACTACCTCACCCAGTACACCCGCATGCTGGCAAAACAAACCCCCACCATCCTCACCCGCCTTGCCACCGGAGCCCCCTACAGCAACATCACCGAGGCACAGCGGGAAGAGCTGTTCTACACCACCGCGTACATTCTTCAAAATCACCCTGATTTTAAGGAGTGGGCGGAGTACCATAAGATTCCTGAGAGGAACGGTGTGCCTACACCTTCTAGCATGTCTCAGTTTCAGGATTTGCTTCGCCGGTGCGGTACTGAACCGGATGCGAATGGTGATTACCTGTTGATGAGTAATATGCTTGACCGTGTTGATTCTGATGATTTGGACTTCTCAGAGTTGGTGACGATTTCCTCCGCACCTACCCCTGAGCAGACTCCCGCTGAAGCCCTCGCAGGGACTACAACTGAAGGCGACCCGGACTTCGAGCACGATTTGAAAGCACTCCAGTGGAACGACATTTTGACACACGGCATGGGAAGCTACACCCAGCAAGCACAGATGAAACGGTACCCTGAAGACGAGTACGAGCACTATGAGCACCCTGCATACCGTAGCATCAGAACCACCGCCGCCTTAAAGAAAGCACAACCGGGCAACATCCTAGTACGGAAACTCCAAGACGGAACCAACCAGTACGCGGTAACCCTACAGAACACCCCTGAAGGTATCCTCTACCAGACCATCCCTACCTACAGTAGCGACAACTCACCCATTGTCTCTGACGCTCAGCGCGCATACGCCCTATTTACCGCAGGTGCCCGCACTAACGAAACCCCCGTAGGTTTCGCACCCACCACCAACGACGACCAGACACTCCGCCCTGAAGGGTGGATGCCCTGGTAACAACACCACCCTAACCGACACAAAAGAGAGGTAGTTAGGTAGAAATCCGAAGCGGACTTCCTACCTAACCGCCTCTCTTTTTGTTTCCCGAAGAAACTGAACCCGATATAGAAACCCAGTGCCGAAACACGGCAAAGGTTCAATACTCCCAGCCTCGACCCCAAACCGAGCCGAGGATTGCGACCGGAAAGACAACTGAAGGAAACAAAAAATTTGAGTACGAAAACCAACCCCCAAAAGACTATCCTCGCCACCACGTTGCTCACAGCAACCATCGCAGGAGCAGTCGCACCGGCACTAGCCACCAACACTGCCGACAACAAGGCAACAAAGACTCTCACCGCAGGGTCTACCATCAAACTCTCCGAGACCGAAACCATCAAAAACGACGCAGACACCCACCTAACTGGTGACACTGCAACCACCGAGGCGGCGCCTACTCTCCAAGGCACCGTCTCCGTAGACAACATTAAAGTCGCACTCGCCCAAACCCCCGAAGAAGGCGCACGAATGGGCGGCGCCACCGTTGGCTGGGGTGCAAAGGCGCAGGCAGAAGACAAACAGAACCTTACAGGTGCACAAGACGCAACACTGAGCAACGGCACCACACCCAACCTCGCCGTCACCCCCATCACCACCAGAAACGGCTGGAAACCCAACTGGGGCGTCCTCGGTCAAGACGTCTCCAACCACCAGCCGAGCATCAACTGGGCGGCACAGTACGCCGCAGGTAGCCGCTTCTCCTGGATGAAAACCAGTGAAGGCACAACCTACATCGACCCCACCTTCTCGAACCACTACACTGGCGCTCGCGGTGCGGGTTTGGTGACTGGTGGTTACCATTTTGCGTTGCCTCCGCAGTCTTCTGGTCGTACGCAGGCTGAGATTTTCGTTAAGCATGGTGGTGGCTGGTCTGCTGACGGTAAGACTTTGCCGGGCATGCTTGATTTGGAGTACAACCCGTACCCGTCACTTGGCAATACCTGCTTTGGTATGTCTCAGTCCCAGCTGAAGACTTGGACGTGGGACTTTGTGAACACCTATAAGGAGAAGACCGGTCGTTACCCGACTATCTATTCCACGACGGACTGGTGGAACACCTGCATGGGTGGAACCAATGAATTTAATGGTCTGCCTTTGCATATTGCTAACTATTCCTCGGGACCGGGCTACATGCCTGGCGGTTCTACCAGCTTCGACATTTGGCAATTCTCCTCTATTGCGCCGTTTGCTGGCGACTCGAACGTATTCAATGGCTCCCAGGCTGAGCTGGACAATTTTGTCCGTAACGCAAACTACGTCTCCAAATGGGGTAGCAACGGCAAGGTTTCACCTGCTCCGACGGGTTTCCGCTCTGCCCATGCACCTGTGGCACCGAAACCTGCACCCGTGGTTGATAACGGTGACCGGCACTTCGGTAACGGCGGCTTCCTGAACATCCACAGTGGTATTGGTAGCTACTGGGCTAAGAACCAGGAACGGTACGGCACCCCGATTGGTCGTGAGCTTGCACTACCTGGAGGTTGGGCTCAGGACTTCACGAACGGGTACCGCATCTTGCACCGTAAGGACGGTAAGGGTGGCGCTGTCTACCTGCGCGGCGCAATCGGTGACCTGTGGGTGAAGAACGGCAACGAGTACGGACGCTTCGGGTACCCTTTGACCGACGAATACTTCTTCCGTGAATCTGCCCAGCAGGACTTCGACAGCGGTAAGAAACTGATTTGGTCTGCAAAGAACGGCGTTCACGTCATGACCAACTTCCAACCCATCACAACCAAGTGGCTGGAAATGGGAGACGTCCGCACTATCGGCACGCCCATCACGGACGAAATCACCCAAGGCAACACTACCTACCAGGACTTCCGCACTGAAGACGGTACAGTCACCCGCCTCACTCTCAACCACACCACCCAAAAGGTTGATGTCTCCGACCCCACCGCCAAATACCAGGTCGTCAATGGCATCAAGAAGTACCTTCAGGACAACCGCCGTAACTACGGTTCCCCCATCGAAAACGAGCGGAAGACTGATTTTGCTGTTTGGGAACAGCGCTTTGAGACCGGGCATGCTGTAGTCTTCTCTTACCAGGCAGGCGGTAAGACTGTCTGGACACGTGGAGCAATCGGTGACCGCTGGCTCAGAGCGGGTGCCTCCGGTGGAACCTACAAGTACCCCAAGTCTGAAGAGCTCTCCACCAACGGGTACGTTTACCAGGACTTCGGTTCCGGTCACAAAATGGTGTGGACTGAGAAGACTGGTGTTCACGACGTCTACATGCCGGGTGAAATTGGTCAGTACTGGCAGAAGCATCAGAACGAAATTGGTGTACCCGTGAATGATGAAACCAGTCAGGGCAACGGCATCATTTCTCAGGACTTCATTAAGGACGGTCGAATCAGCCGAATTGTCTGGACTGAGAAGACTGGTGCACACAAGGTTCTTATCCCTAGCGCTATCGGCAACAAGTGGCTCGCCTACGGCAACACCGGTAGTAACCAGCTCGGCGTACCTGTCTCCGATGAGTACTACGTCCACGGTGGCATGGCGCAGGACTTCAAGAACGGTGATGACTACTACATCGTCGGCTGGAAGAACGATGCGCGAGCAGGACACCCCACCCGCGTCATCCAATTCAACAGCCCCGTCGGTCAGAAATGGGCGCGTGAAGGTCACTGGGACGTCCACGGATTCCCGATGAGCGATGTAGTGAACAACCGCCACGCAACCACCCAGACGTTCTCCAGAAGCGGCACCATCAGCACTATCGCTGGCGGTGCGGGCTTCAGAAGCGTAGGGCACATAAAGACTGATTCTCTTGCCGCTGAGCCTGTAGTAAACCAGGCTGACCGTGGTCAGCGGATTGTCGAGACTGCTAAGAGTGGTCTGGGTGGACGCTACGTTTGGGGCGGTAAGACGTTCAAATCGTGGGACTGCTCCGGCTTCGTGTCCTGGGTCTACGCACAGCACGGAATCAAACTGACTCCCTACACGTTCGCAATGGTCAATGAGCTCAAGCCAACTACCACCCCTAAGCCCGGCGACATTGTCTTCCAGAACGGATACAACCACGTCGGCATTTACCTGGGTAACGGTCGTATGATTTCTGCACTGAACCCGAGCGAAGGAACCCTTGAACATCCGACAAGCTGGATGCCTGTCGATGGATATTACACGGCGAAGTAGTTTGCTATATTAGACGTGTATTTTTATCCATTCGCTCCAATTATGAATGTGGTATTTTGCATTGTCACAAACGTGTCACCCAGCTTCCCCGTAGTGAAAGCCTAGTCACTGGGAATCTGGTTCAGGCACGTGAAGAGCCCCTGGCGGTGGAACGCTGGGGGCTCTTCGCATTTCTCACAAGATTCAAGATGCTTAGGGGAGCGGAGGCAGAACATCAAACATGGTGAAGTAGGTTGCTCTCATATCCCATAGATTATCCCGCAAATTGTTGAGAATCTGACGCTGGTTATGCACTTCCTTCGCTTTATTCGGCAGGTCAGCCATGTTTTCAAGGTGGTTTAGCTTGTTACGGGCTTCTTCAATCTGCCCTTCCGCTAAGGAGATTGCGTCCATATAGGCGCTCTGGTGGCTTTGGATAATTGCGTTATTCATGTGATGTAGGAACTTCCACGGGTTTTTACTCTTGGGGCAATACTACCACACAATGCAGGTTATTCCAGTGAAGATTTTCTGATATAGGGGTAATGTTTCCAGCCCTATTTGTATCAGTGGGCTCTTGGTTTTTATGCGTTTATTTTGAAGGTAAATTATGTCTACGGCTCGTAAGTTTCATATTAATATTCATGGTGAGGTAGCGAAGTGTGAGGCTCAGAAGCAGTGCCGCCGCCGACAGCAGGGACCACACTTTGAAGATGTGGCATCCGCAAATCTGTGGAGGCAGGCAGAAGCTGAATCTGAAGTTCGTTACGACGAGCTCCTTCAGGTATTCGATACGGACAAATTCGATTTAACCCCTGAGCTGGCTGAGAGCTACGGCGTGTCCGGTTGGACGCTCCATAAGGTGAACCCGGAGAAGTACCCGAACCCGGAAACCGGCGAGTTTGCCAAAGACTATTTGAACGACGAAGACGCATCCCACCCGAAGGCGGCTGTTACGAGCACCAAGGCTCCTTCTCTTCCGGCACCGGCAATGGAGTTACCTGATGGTGTTCAGGAAGTTTCAGACCGTCATGGACAGGTGTTGTTGTCGTTCGGTTTTGATGAAGCGACTGATACGGTGAAGGTTCCTCCGATGTATGCGGAGGAGGCTCCTTATAACCGGTACCAGATTGTTGAGGCTACTGACATTCTTCAGGGCAATCTTGAAGAATCTGCTCAAGCTCTTTACGAGAGTGAAGTGGAGAATGGTGTCCCTGAGCATACGGCACGACTCATTCTTGACGATGAAGACTTGGTGATTAGCTGGGCAATGTCTGAGATGAACGAGCCGATTGATAAGAAGGAGTTTGTGGAGGCTCGGGCTGGGTGGGCTCAGTCTGCGTTGGTAGCTGGTCGGGTGGATAGCCGAATCCAGATTGATGACCCTAATTCTGACCCTGCTGGTGACCATGTGACTTATGAGTATGGCGTCCCTAGCTCGTACACACCTGAGCCTGATGAGGATGCTGAGTTGGATATGCCTTCGTTCGCTTCGGGTGCGAAGTTGTCTGGTATTGATAAGGGCAGGTGGGAGGCTTATGTTGCTGAGCGTAATGATGTGCAGGATTTGATGGGCTTGTGTAAGGAGACGCAGGCTTATCGGGCTAATCCTACGTATGCTCAGTACACGTCGTATAACGAGTCTACGGGTGAGGCATACCGGATTATTGATGAGAATACTGGCACGAAGCTCACACTTGCGGGTAGGCGTCTTTCGCAGGATACGGCTACTCGTCGGTACGGTTCGGTGGGGGATATGAACCGGTATGGTGGTTATCGGTGGGACCGTAGGGAGCAGGAGAGTATCAAGGATTATTTCAATGGGTATCGTGGAGGGGATTCGGAGTACTCAGAATCGCCGTTCCGTGGGTATGAGCATCGGAGTGCTGACAATATCCGCCGTTTGCAGTGTCAGGTTGCGGCTATTGCGAGTATCGCACGGGAGGTTGAGGGTATGGATACTGATGCCCAGAAGGAAATCTATAAGGCGCATAAGTATTACCCGAATGGTCGGCATAAGGATGTGTCTTTTGAGGATTACATGGTGACGAGCATCTATGCGGGGAAGAAGACTCTTGATACGGATTCGCCGTATCCTACGTTGTCGAATGTGGTGCCGGGGGATAAGGAAGTTGATTCGTTGGGTGCTTATTCTTCTAAATTTAGGGGTTGGTCGTCTCAGTCGAAGCTGGGTATCGACAGGGATGCGGTGAAGAAGGTTACTAGCCGCACGTATGAGGCTAAGGGCGGGTATCGTCATTCGGATGGTGCTTGGCGTAGTTCTTACCAAGCCGCTCTACATGGGTTGGGTTCTCCTCGTGAGGAGGCGATGCTGTATATGCACAGCAATATTCGTGGTCGTACTTTGAGTAGTGTTGCGAAGAATTCGTTTGAGCAGTCTTCGGCGCAGTTGAACACGTCTCGCGACAATAGCGACTTCCTTATGAAGTATGTGGATGAAGATGGGGATACTCGGTTTGCGTATGCGCCTCAGCCGGAGAAGGATGGTGTTCTTGACATTATTCATCTGCCGAAGGACGCTACGATGCGTGACCAGAATGGGTTTGAGTTTCCGGCACCGTATTGGACGAAGGCGGCACGTGCCGAGTACATGTTCGGTGGGCGTGCGTTCCAAGATGGGGACGTCGAGCATATTATCGTGAATGACGATAACACAACTAACTCGAAGTACACGCTAGAGCTCTTCTAACGTTTTCATCTAGCGCAAATACCCTTTGGGGCAAGTCCTTGCGACTTGGTACCCAGAGGGTATTTTTTTTATGCCCGACACGCCAACACCCTCCCATGTTTTGCAAAACAAAAATATAGTGTGCTACTATTCTTCTACCAGCCTTGTTCTGCAAGGGATGAGGTTGGATTATTCACTTCAATTCATTCAACTTCACTTCTCACACTAAGGAGAACACACTATGAACATTTCCCGCCGTTCCCTCATTGCCGGTGCCGCCGCAGGGGGTGCACTCATGGCACTGAATGCACCCGCCGCGAGCGCACGTGACCGATTCGTTGCCGCCGCCGTCAAGCCTACCGTGAAGAAGGTGGCGACTCCGGCTGTTGGTCACGCTATTAAGCGTGGTGGCACCACTGATTCTCTGTCTGCGATTAACTCGGTGACTGTGTCTCCGTGGAACAGTATTGTTACCCCTGGTTATGGTGACTACAACGCGAACGGCGACACTTACGGCACTAGCCGTGTTTGCCTTTCCAGTTTTGATGCGAATGGTAATTCGTTGATGCAGTTTAAGCCTGCTGGTTCTGAGGCTGTGACTGCGCAGTATGCGGCTGGTCGTATTTATGTTCCGCTGACTGACCCTTCTCAGCCTGCGAATTTCCGTGAGTTGTGGAATCGTACTGCTGTGTGGGAGTCGGATACTTCTGGTAAGGATTGGGTTCTGCGTGATATTCGTGACCCGCAGGGTCGTCCGTATAAGGCTGAGCATGTTTGGGACATCTGCTCTGCGCCTGGCACTAATGACACTCTGTTTATTAGCTTCAGTTCTCATAAGGATACTGTGCACGGTCTTGCATATGAGGAGGGTGTAGTCCTTATGGGTGACTTTGAGGGTGGTTTTGTTCCGGCGTATATTTCGTCTGCACCGAATCAGAGCGTGCGTTTGCTTCCTACCGCTAAGCAGAATGCTCGGGGTGGTAACATTACGGTTCGTGCTACCCGTAATGTTCGTGGTCAGGGTAAGGAGGATGTTCTCATCATCTTGACGGATGGTGACGGCACTAAGCTTCAGGCTGTTCGTGATGATGGTTTCTCTCGTTCGTCTGTGACTAACCCTAATGTTTATTCTGATGAGCATGGTTATGACCATAACTGGACTGTGAGTGATGTGTTTACTTCTCCGGCTACGGTTCTTCCGTCTGATGTGCACGAGTTTGCGGGTGGTTGGCGTTTCGAGCCGGGTGATGTGAAGTCTGACCGTAATGTTCGTGGTGTGCAGGGCTATCTGCGTCACCGTGATAAGTCGAAGGGTTTTGATTTGGCTATCCCGAATGAGGAGAACCCGGAGAAGGACATGGGTGTTCTGCATACTTACATGTCGTCTAACTCTGAGGTGTGGCATGCTATCCGTTCGCAGTTTGGTGACCTGACCATCATCAACAGCCAGAGTCAGCTGGTGTGGCACGTCAATAAGGGCGACTTCAAGCGCTACCGGACTGCTGACACTAATGATGCGCTCCGCAATGAGTTGTTGAAGGTCTCGGGTGACAGTTTCGGTGTGATTCTGTCTGGTAACTCGGGTAACCCGAAGCTGGTGTTCGGCACCAGTGATGGTTATCTGCTGTATATTGATGGTCTGCTTCCTTACGCTGAGGCGAAGGATATGAAGCGTCGTGCCGGTACTGACAAGCGTTTCAGTGACGACTACGAATACGAGACCTACAAGTACGGTATGAACTTTGCGGAGTACCGTAAGCGTGATATGGCAGACATTGCAGAAGCACGCCGCCTGAACAAGGCACAGGGTCTACGCCCGCGCACCTACTACAAGCGCATCGCAGAGTAAATACACCTGTGACACCTACACCACCATGTAGGTGAACCACATATAATGGGAGATGCACCATACAACACCACGTATGGTGCATCTCCCACAACCAATCCCCCCCCCGTAAAGGAAGAACAGGAAACCCAGATGAGTATCCCCAACCAAGACGCCAAGCAGTACTCAAACCCCAACAACACCGGCGGAAGCGAACCCGCTAACCCTGCACCCGTCACCATCCACGACGGAACCACCCTCACCACCGGAAACAATACCGAAACCAGCACCATCAGTGGTAACGGCGGTACCCTCGCCCGCACCGTCCTACTCGGCATCGCACTCATCACCGGAATCTTCATCCTCGCCAACCTCACCACCTGGCTCATCAGCCTCAACCTCAACAACCTCAACCTACCCATCGCCAACTACCACATCCTATCCCTCACCTACAGCGCCGCAATCCTCACCCTCACCATCGCCACCGCATACCCCATCACACGCAAACTCGGCACCACCATCCCCAAACTCCTCCTCGGAAACTTCAACGCCGACAAAGCCTACAAATACCTCACCGCAGGCATCCTCGGCGCCGCCGCCCTCACCACACTCAACGTCATCACCACCACCACCCTCACCGGACGCACCGAAGCAACCTGGACAGCACCCTACCAAGTCATGAACACCAACACCCTCCTCGCATACATCGGCTTCACCGTCCTCCTCGCACCCATCGCCGAAGAAACCCTCTTCCGAGGAACCCTCCTCAACCTCGCCACACGAACCAAAATCCCCGGAGCAACCACCCTAATGCTCATCATCTCCACCCTCGGCTTCACCACCTACCACATCGCAGGAACCCTCCTCACCTCCACCATCACCGCAACCACCACCGGAAACCCCAACACCCTCTGGGCAACCCTCACCGCACTCACCCCCCAAATCATCAACTACACCCTCGCAAGCATCATCCTCAGCATCATCACCCTCAAAACCAAAAACATCTTCGCCTCCTGGCTCGCCCACGCAATCTACAACCTCACACTCCTCTACGGACTCAACACCGCAATCATCGCACTCATCACCCACTAAAACCTGATATACTAAACCAGTTATCGGTCAAACAAAAAAGAACCGACCAAGCCAGACATCAACGTCCAGCAAGGTCGGTTCTCCTTTGTCCAAAACCCAAGTGCACCGGTCAAACCACCCCCACCGCACACAAGGAAACACCGACAACGAACAAAAAAAGGGGGACGGGCGGGAAACCCACCACCGAACCACAAGTTCTAGAGGCGAAACCCCACAACGGTAGGCAAGACATCTGACATGCCCAGCCTGACAGCTAATCCCGCAGACCACTGACAGATACCCAACAGAAAGAGAACAACCCACACATGGGCAAAAAACTCAACTACAAAAAACTCACCATCCTCACCACCACCATCATGGCACTCGCCACCCCGAGCGCCGCGCTCGCAGATACGGGGAATCAGGTGGTTCCTACTACTTTCGCTTCTGCTGAGGCACCCCACAACGCTTCCACGGGGGAACTGGCAGGCGGCAACGATTACGTAGACCCGGACAATACTCAGGTTATTGAGCTCACCCGCGAACAGCGAGCTGAGTTGAAGAACATGTACATTGACTTGAGCGACGGCACCAGTATGGAGGCTCTGAGTCTTCAGAACATGCAGAACGAGTCTGCGAAAAAAGCTCAGGCACGCGGCAAGGCAATGGACAAGCTGTTCTCAGGAATCATTGCCACTCGCGACGAACTAGCGGCGAAGGCAGACGCAGAGAAGAAGGCTGAGGAAGAAGCTCGGGCTAAGAAGGTAGCTGAGGAACAGCGACAGCAGGCTGAGGCGGCGGCAAAAAAGGCAGACGCTGAGAAGAAGCAACTCACCGCAACCGCTACTACGGCAACTGCACCGGCTAATAAGACCAACGCTACTGTCGTTCCGCAGAGCCAAAGCCAACAGAGCTATACCCAGCCGGTAGTGGCGAACACAGCGGCGAACAGTGCCACGGCGGTGAACACCCCTGAGCGTACCTACACCTCCAATTTCGATGTGCGGGTAGACAAGACCACCACCGCACCTACTAGCGTGGACACTAGCAAAGTTGATACGCGCCGAGCTGAAATTATCAAGACTGCACAGACTGGCATCGGCGGGGCATACATCTGGGGCGGCAAGACCTTCCGAGCATGGGATTGCTCTGGCTACGTATCCTGGGTCTTCGCACAGCACGGAATCAAGCTCACCGCATATACCTTCGCAATGGTCAATGAGCTTAAACCGACCAGCACCCCTAAGCCTGGCGACATTGTCTTCCAGAACGGATACAACCACGTGGGTATTTACCTGGGTAACGGTCAGATGGTTTCTGCACTGAACCCGAGTGAGGGAACCATCGTGCATCCCGTCTCCGTTATGTCCGTCGATGGATACTACACCGCCTTGTAACAGAGCTAAACTTCTGCTACACTGAATCTATCTGAAGTTGGCTCCGAAAGATTTCAGAACACCCCTAAATAATCAACTACTAGCAGTGACTCGCTCGGTACCGAGGATTTAGGGCGAATACCCCGACAGCTACACAGCATGTCGGGGTATTTTTATGCCCAGATTATCGCCGGTAAGGAAATAAGTTTAAACACCTGATATGATGTACCGGTATTCACCCAATGGCGGCGTATCTGATATGCATTTTGTAGAGCAGATACGCCACTTCTATAGGTGGTATCGCTACTGGACTAACCTTTTAGCGCCAGTCTTCCACAGGTCAGACTTCTGGCTGAGGAAGAACCCAACCTCGGTACTGGGGTAGGGAAAACAATATAACCTTTTGGAGAAACCATCAATGTCTACTAAGACGCTAACCAAGAAGAAGCTCATCGCCGCTCCGATGCTTGCTCTGGCGGTTGCACCGACTTTCGCAAGCGTCGCTCCGGCTATCGCCGCTGAAGCACCTTCCAGCAATGTCACTTTGAACTCTACCCTGGCTAACTCTTCCCTGAAGGTTACTGGCGGCGAAGGCCCCGTTCAGGTGCTCACCAACGGTCGTGGAGGCGTTACCCGTCAGGTGACCCTTACCATCCCGAACTTGGATGGTGCGCTCAAGGCTGGGCAGACTACCGAGATTGAGCTTATCCCCACTTTGGCGGCTGGCTCCGAAGGTAAGGAAAACGCCAACAACCTTCTGTTTACCACTAAGATGGTAGATGTTCTTGACGCAAGCGGCAAGAAGATTGGCACCTTGTCTAACCACCCGACGAATAGCCGCATTATCCGCATTACCTGGAATGATGCGATTACTGAGAACCCGCGTGACATTAGCGCGAACTTCACAGCAAATATTGACCCGCTGAATGATGAGAAGGTTCTCAAGACCTATGACCTGAAGTATAAGGCAACTGGTATTGGCACCATCAATGGCGGTCAGATTAAGTTGAATCCTGCCGCCAGCCAGGTGGACTTCATTGGACCTGGTGGTGTTTGGTACGGCGGTCAGGGTGTCGCAAAGTGTGGCGTGCCTGATGCGTTCTTGAAGGGTCAGACTGTCCCGAATGGTGTCGTTAAGGGTGGCACCTACGAAATTGAGCTGATTATTGACCCTGCGAAACAGCAGTTCCGTATTGGTCAGGGTGAAGCTGATGACTATCTCAAGAAGAACCCCAATTTTGTTGTAACCCAGTCAGTTCCCTCCAAGGAAATTAACGGTCGCTTCTACTACCTCCATAATGAAGACCTTCTTGAGTGGGGCAAGAAGAACCCTGAGCTTCGCAAGTACTTCACTCTTGCTGGTCACCGCACTGCGGCTGAACAGAAGGCTTGGGTAGACCCCGAGGGTGACTTGAGCATCATTAACCCTGAAAATCTGTCTGTCCGTGCGGCAACTGGTAGCTTCGCCAACACTGTCCGTAACGAGTTGAAGGAACGCGGTGTCACTGAGCCTCTGGTAACTATCGACTTTGAGAAGTCCACCCCCGGCAAGCTGGTTCTCAAGTACACCGCTTTGTGGGATGGTATGTCGTTCTGGTTCTCCACCACCTCGCCTGATGTCACTAAGGTTGTTGAGCAGGAGCCTCACTGGAAGGTTAAGGATTACGGCCCCGGTATCGACTCTGAGGGTAAGCGTTGTGGTGACGTACAGCTGACCGCTGAGGCAATCCGAAACAAGGAAACGACTTTCACCTTTGAGGGTCGCACCTACCGCACTGACGTTGCCGGTCGCCCGCAGACTGGTTTTATTACCGCATGGGGTGGCTACAGCTACGAGGACAGTTCCGCTGAGTCTTACGCTTTGCCCAAGGATGGTAACGAGCAGAAGCAGGGCGCTTACGGTGTCACTTTGACTGCTGACCTGATGGAGAACTCCTCTACGGTTAAGCCGTACACCCTGGATAAGACTAAGACTATCTTCTCCACTACGGATGGTGCGACCATTTCTGAGGGTGGTAAGAAGATTGTTGTTCCGGGTAAGGCGACCATCACTATCGACGCTAATGGTGTCGCAACTGCCGTCCCCGAGAAGGGTTTCAGCGGCACCGTGACCGTGAACTACAATATTTACGATAGCGGTAAGGCAACCACTAAGGTTCCTTCCACTGCAACGTTCACTTGGGCTAAGCAGTCGAACCTGACTGTTGCTCCGGCGGAGAAGACTGTTCTGGTGAATAGCGAGAAGTCCCATACTCTTGACCCGCTGGCTACTGCCAAGGTTGAGGGTAGCACCGTCGATGCTTCTACTTTGAAGCTTGGCGATGGTAAGGGCTCCATGTCTTACAGCTTCGGTGATTCTGGTGTGACCGCCAAGGTTGTCAATGGCAAGGTTGTTTTCGACCACCCGCAGAATGTTGTTGGTGACTTCACTGTCCGTTACATCGTGTCCACTGCTGATGGTAAGGAAGCAGAGTCTACTGTGACTTTGCACATTCAGCCCATCAACACGGCTATCGGTGTCGTTACTAAGATTAACGGTGACGATGCGAACATTAACCCGGTGAAGTTGAAGCTTGACGAGAATGGTAGTGCTACTGGCAAGGTCACGGTTGATGTGACTAACACCTCTGGCTCTGCCGTTACTTTGAACGCTGACACTTTGACTGTCGCTAATGCGGCGGGTACTAAGGTCACTTTGCCTGCTGGCTTCACCTTGGCTCCGGGTGAGACGAAGACCCTTGAGGTTGGCACCGTTTCGGTTGCTTCGGGTAAGACTGCTGAGGTTACCTACAAGGCGACTCAGACTGCTAACATTTTCAAGCGTTGGGACGGCACTAAGGTAAACGGTACTGTTGGTACTGCTCAGACCGTGAGTGACCCCGCTAAGGCTACCGCTGAGGTGGTTTCTGAGGTTCCGGGTAACCCTCCGGTTGTTGAGGAGAACCCCGAGGCTACCTACACTGAGCCGAAGGCATCCGATGACAGCTTCACCATCACCACTGATGAGACTGTCCTTGAGGGTGTCCTAAGTAACGATAAGGGCGGCTCCATCAACGGTGTTGATGACCCGCTGGACGCGAAGACCATTCGCTTCCAAGCTGAGGATGGTTCGTGGGTTACTTCTCGAACCTTCGAGGGTAAGGGAACTTACACTGTCGATGAGAACGGTGTGGTGAAGTTCCTGCGTGCACCTGGCTACACTGGTGAGCTTCCCGAGGTGACCTACCAGGTTGCGACTGTTTCGGGTCTTACTACTCAGGCTGTGATTCGTCTTGAGCACAAGGTTGAGCCGGTAACCCCCGAGGCTCCGAAGCCTAGTGAGCCTGTCGTGGAGAAGCCGTCTGAGCCTGCTAAGCCGATTCAGGCTAAGACTGGTCACAACACTGACGCCAACAACGGTTCGCCCCTGGCAACTGCTGGTCTGTTTGCAGGTGTCCTGTCTGCACTGGGTAGCTTGGCTCTCCGCCGGAAGGCGACCAAGAAGGACTCTGAGTAGTTCCGATGTGACGAGGTAAGGCATTTACTTTTGTAACTTGCCTCTAGAACAAGGGCTCCAATCGGATTAGAGATTCAATCCGGTTGGAGCCCTTACTATACCCACATACACTTGCACTTATTTCAGTTATCTTATATGATTGTTTTATCCAATCACTCAAGAAAAGGAAATAATTACATGCCTCTGATTCAACTTACCGACAAGATTCCCGCCGAAACCATTGCTAAGGCAAGGCTTGAGGCTAAAGAACTACTCAACCATGATTTCACCATCGCCTTCCCTGAAGCCGCTCACCCGGAGGACACTGAAGCACTATCCTGCATGGTTACTGAGCTCATCTCTGCCCTTGCCACTGGAAAAGATATTCAGCTCATGACGCACCCGCAAAGCATGACTACGACCCAAGCCGCGCGGCGTATCGGCATTTCTCGCCCGACACTCATGAAGGCTATCCGCAATAAGGACATTCCTGCACATATGGTTGGGGCTCACCACCGGCTCCGCTTCACAGATGTCGAGAAGTTCCGCAAGAAGCTCCTCTCAGAGCAGGCGGCTATGAAGGAGAAAGCTCTTCTTGAGCTTTGGGAGTTTGAAGATAAGAATGGTCTAACCGCTATCATCACACCTTAAACTAGATGAAAGACACCACTGTAGTGCAAAAAGATTTTGCGCCACGGTGGGGTCTTTTGATATATTCTCTTTTGTAATTACAATCACTACAACATGTTTCCTGCTCAGGAATCATGGGAGAGTCGTATCTGATTTCTATGGTAAGTTTCTCTAAGCGTCACGCCGGTGCCACCGTTCTAGCTGTGTCAATGCTGACCGGAGCAACAGTAGCACAGGCGGCAAACATTGTCCCCAAGAACGCGGTCACCGCAGGTTCTTGCATCAAGAGCGAGTACCAGCCTGGACTTGGTTGCCCCGACTGGGCAGACGAATTTGACGGTACCGAGGTCAATAAGGACTTCTGGAATGTCTACAATGGGTACTCGGAAGCAAAACAGGACCCCTACGGCAAGTACAGCAAGGACGCAGTAACAGTTAGTGATGGTCAGCTTCACCTCACAACCAAGGTTGGTAAAGACGGGCAGAAGGGTCTTTCTGCTGAAATGACCACCAATAACCGTGTCGCATTTGAAGACGGATACTGGGAGTACAAGCTCTCCTACACTGGGTACGGTCACGTCGGTGGTTATCTGTATGGAAATGGCAACGTCGCCGGTGCCCAGATGGGTGAGATTGACGGTTTTGAAGCTTTCGGTAAAACTGACAATAGTACCCGCAGTGAAGCGGGTAAGCGTGAAAAGTTTAACCAAGCAGACAAGAACCAGACTATTATCCACTACAGCCAGGCGGCAGTAGACGCTCAGACCGGCAAGAAATCGAGCCACACTAAGGCAACCTGGATTCCCAATAAGCCTGCTGGTGAGCCGGTGGTGGTAGGTATCTTGAAGAATGCTGACGGTGTCAAGATTTTCCGAGATGGTGTCCTTGTTCAGGAGATGAGTTCTTCCGACCCGAACTACGCTAAAACTTTCCCGGAAGGTCAGCCTCTCAACACCACCCTAACTGCACGAGTTTCTAACGTCTACTGGGGTGTCCAGGGCAACCCTACTGGTGGAATCTCGGTGGACTATGTGAGACATTACCCCCTGGTATCTGTTTCACCGGAGCCCACACCCACGGTAGAGCCGACCCCTGAGCCGACCCCGAGCGAGACCACTCCTCCCACACCGGCACCCAAGCCTTCTGAGCCGGTTGTGACTCCGTCGAGTGACCCGACTCCGACTGCGTCCACCCCGCCCGCACCGACGGTCGAGCCTACCCCCACGACCCCTGCTGTCACCCCTGAGCCTTCTGCTCCGGTGACTTCTACTCCTGAGCCGACCCCGAGCGAAACCACCCCTCCGACACCCAAGCCGTCGGAGCCGGTTGTGACCCCGTCGAGTGACCCGACTCCGACTGCGTCCACCCCGCCCGCACCGACGCAGGAAGCCACTACTCCGACTCCGACCACAGAGGCACAGGTTGCTGATTCTGCCAACGGTAAGAAAGTCCTGGTGAAGACGGGTCATGAGGATGGTAGCTCCGTGCCTGTTTGGGCTGTTGCTGGTTTGGGTGCTTGTGTTACCCTTCTGAGTGGAGTTTTGGGATGGTTGCTTTGGTGGAAGCCCCGTCGTGATGCCACAGAAGAAGAAGAGTAATCTTTAGTGAGCTGTAGCTAAGGTGGTAGTAGTGCGAAACGCGCTACTGCCACCTTCTTTTTATTGCAGGAAACGTGTAGGATTATTGGGTATTTTGGTTGCTTTTGGAGGATATTTTGAACACTTTAAATCCGGTTGTCCGACTGTTCGCGCATGCTGATTTTCAGCGTGGATTGGTTGGGTTTATACCTGCTTCTGGGGGGTCGCTAGATGCTTTAGGTGTGCCCGCAATCCATTCGCTAAAGGATGGGCACCTTGTGTCCACTGATACGCCGAGTGTTATGAGTGTTTTGGATTGTTTCGCTAACGGAAGTTACCATGCAGATTTTTCACTGGTGGGTTGGGATGTTGAAAAGGTAAGGGCAGTTGCAAGCGAAGTTATTCCTGGGTTTGGGGATTTTTTTGGGGATAACCAGATTGTAGAGATGAGCTCTTTAGCGTCCGCAGTGGTAGATGGTGATGGAAATCTGCCGTTTGCGCTAAGTCGCCCGGATGAAACTTTGGATGTCGCAGATGCTGTACAGGACGTGTTGGGTCTTTATCGGGATATTGACAGGTACCTATCAGTGGCTGAGAATTTTTACTCCGATGAAGAGAGCTCTATCAAAAAACACCTACCTTCCATTGAACCTCGGCAACGGTACGGCTCTCTAATTGGGATTGGTGGACGCAAAGGACATGGTAAAGATGCTTTTGCCAAGTCACTGGGGGAAGATTGGCTCGTTGTCGGTATGTCTGACCCGCTGTATGAGGCTTTGCTTCGCCTCGACCCCCCTGTCGATGTATCGGGTGTATCTCTGAATGTTTCTGAATTCCTCCAGAAGCAGTGTAAAGGCGATTGGGTGGTCGCTAAGCGGAACCCTGGTGTACGTCAGATGCTTCAGCGACTGGGAACTGACGTAGTACGTGACTTGATTGATGCGGATGCTTGGGTGAAGATTATGGAGCGTAGAGTGCTGAGTAGTCTTCGTTCTGGCAGAAACGTTGCTGTCACAGGGATTCGCTTTCCCAACGAATTGGGGGCAATTAAGCGGCTGGGTGGTTTGGTGGTTTGGGTTGAGCGCCCTGCTCATGACCTTACGGAAGACACCCACGCTTCAGAGACATCTTTGAAAAGTGAAGACTTCCAAATTCAAGTGTCTAACAGTGGTTCGTTGGAAGACTTGCAGAGGGTAGCCTCTCAAATCGCTGGAATGGTGGCGGGTAAGGAATCTTAGATTATGAGTGAAAGTATGAACAGCAATTTGCAGGCAAGCGGCGATTCTTCAGAGAAGAAGACTAAGCCTCATCCGACGGTTGGAGATTTGAACAATCCTCAAGACTTGAAGAGAGCGTACACTCACGTGCGTGCTTCGATGGGGGATAAGCGTGCGTGGAGTGAGCGCGCACAGGCGGAGCGTACGATGCGGTCGCCTGATGTGTTGGATGATGTGTACCATGTGGCGCCGCCTAATGGTGCGTATCCGCTTTCTCCTGACCATCCGGTGTTTTTGCGTGCGGCTGAGTTGGGGGTGCATGTTTTTTCGCCGCGTATGTATAAGGTGGTGGTGGCGACGTGGGGTGAGGGGTTTTATTCGGCGGATGTTGTTGAGTGTATGACGGTTTTGTTTTCGGGGAAGGTAGTGGAGATTCCTTGGGGTACGTTGGTGGTGGAGGAGCGTATTCCTGAGTGGGCTTGGTCTCGTTTTTTTTTGCCGTCTGGTCGTCGTCGTCGGTTTGTGGTTCCTGGGTTGCCGTTGCCTGGTGTTGGGGTTGAGGATTCGGTTGATGGGGTGGTGGGGGTTTCGTCTGGTGGGTCTGTATTTGGTGTGACTGGTGGGGGTTTGGTTGAGGGGGAGTTGGGGTGGGATGCGTCGTCGTTTTCTAGGCTGTTGTTTGTTCCTGGGTTGCAGGGGCAGTTTGGGGTGTTTGAGCGGCGTGTGTTGCCTTTGGTGCGTGAGGTTGAGGGGTCGGTGTTTTTGGGTGGGATGTTGAGGTTGGCTCCGTTTTTGGAGGTGGGTGATTCGGTGGGTGGTGGTGATGAGTTCCGGTATGTGTCTCCGGTGGTGGAGAATGCGTTGTTGTTTAATGGGTTGTGGGCTGGTTCTCGGTATTCTT
>ERZ773031.631-NODE-631-length-18914-cov-6.876133_pt1 | contig 18914 bp, 15 predicted proteins | sample MGYA00511666_ERZ773031 | MGnify/ENA primary metagenome ERZ773031 (study PRJEB29015, sample SAMEA2738135) | human oral metagenome | biome: human oral; feature: human-associated habitat; material: saliva | place: China | collected 2250 ...
TTTTGGAGTTTTTTTGAGGATGGAAAAGTTTGAGCTAAGTACGCGTCGAAAACACGTACTATTTATGAGTTGCTTTTCTACCACTGCCTATAAATTTACTTTAAAAATTGATCAACACTGTAAAACCTTGAAGAATTTATAAAATCCAGTATGTTATTTTCACTAGATATAATTACCCTTAATAGTTCACGAATCTTATTAGGCACTATCTCATTTCTTTCATGAGCATTTTTTTCTGAAAGATCTTGTAGAATATCGTTATACTTTTTATTAATAGTAATTAACTGCTGATCAATGTACAGTACAATGTCATTCGGCAGCCAAATCATTGATGATTTTATTTTTGTTTTTACACTTAAAATTTCATCGCCAAAGTGATCATACTCAGAGAAAGCTTTAGACTCATTTAGTCTCATAGCATTAGAATGCTTTAATAATTTCTCGGATAATGAGATAAATTCACACATAATATTACTCAGTTCAAACATGCTTTTTTCATAAATTTTTGAGTATCTTATTTGATATTCTATATTTTTTTGTTCTAAATCTGACTTTACAGATTCAATTGCTTCAGTTATTTCTTTTAGGTCTTCTTTTCTAACTAGTTGAGTATCTATTTCAGCATTTTTCTTCGCAGACTCAATGCTGTGTGTAATTTTGTTTAAATCATCCTTTGTTGCTAACTGAGCACTTATCTCACCCCATTTTTTACTATAAGCAATAGCCCATGGTTTTAAGATTAAATCAACTATAACACAAATAACAATTCCTACTATTATAGATAAAATGTTTATCATAAGTTCCTCTTTAAATATTATTAATCAAATTCAAAATCCGCTTATCCGACACCTGATACCTCGTGCCCAACTGCTGCGCAAATAAACTCACACGCAATTCTTCTATCATATAGCGAATTTCTGCAATTTCATCGGAAATCGGTTTAGATTTTGGCAGTTTAGCAAGTAATTGTTGGTAAGCCTGTTGCACTTGTTCCACGCGTAACATGGCGGCACGATCGCGATTTACATCTTGAGCCAACTTATCAATACGTTTATCAACGGCTTGTAGATAGCGCTGTAAATCCGGTAGGCGATCATAACCGCTCTTTTGCACAAAACCTGGATAAATTAGCCCTGCTAATTGTGCCTTAATATCGGAAAAGGCAAAGGCCATCGTGAAATCCATTTTGCCTTTTAAACGTTGGTTTAAGGCATGGTTGAGGGAGAGGATTTGCTCCACTTTCTGCGCAATATCCACGGTCACTTCGTTAAGGTTTTCTCGAACAAAATCACGCAATTTTTCAAAGCCTGCTTCATCCCATACAAACCCGCCAAAATCGGCAATCAGTTTATCCACGGCACAAGCGATACAGTCATCAATCAAATCCAACACACGACCGAACGGAGTAAAATACAGCCCCAATTTAGCTTTATTCGGCAATTTTTCATGCAAATACTTAATTGGTGATGGCACATTAAGTAACAACAATCGACGCAGACCTTGTTGCATCGCCACTGCTTGCTCAAACTCTGTTTCAAACAGTTTAATACCTACAGCATCTTTTTCATCCACAATAGCAGGGAACGCTTTGACGCTGAAACCACGTTGTTTTTGTTCGTAGCATTGTGGTAAATCTGCAAAGCTCCAAATATGCAGCCCGCTTTGTTCAATACCATCATCTGCCACAGCAGAAATACTTTCCTGTACGCGATCTTTTAAGTTAAATTTCAGCTCGTCCAAATTCATGGATTCAGCGATTTTCTTGCCGTTTTCATCCACCACACGGAACGTCATTTTCAAATGGCTTGGGATTTGTTCCCAATTCCAATGTTCCGCTTCTACGGTGACGCCCGTCATACGACGCAATTCATAAATCAGCGTATCTAATAACGGTTTTTCCAACGGCACGGCACGACTTAAAAAAGCTTGGGCATAATTAGGTGCTGGCACAAAATTACGACGATAAGATTTCGGCAGCGATTTAATCAGCGCAATCACCAATTCTTCACGCAAACCTGGAATTTGCCAATCAAAGCCGGTCATTTCCACTTGGTTGAGCAATGGCAACGGAATATGTACGGTCACCCCATCTGCATCGGTGCCTGGTTCAAATTGATACGTCAATTTGAGTTTCAAATTGCCTTGATGCCAGAAATTCGGAAAATCCAGCTTGCTCACTTGTTCCGCATCATCATTAATCAAGAATGAACGTTCAAAATTAAGCAATTCAGGATCTTTTTGCTGCGCCTTTTTCCACCAGGTATCAAAATGTTTTTGGGAAACGACTTCCGTGCCAATACGCTGATCGTAAAATTCAAAAAGCGTACGATCATCCACCAAAATATCGCGGCGGCGGCTTTTGTGTTCCAACTCCTCCACTTCTCGAACGAGTCGTTGATTTTCTTTGAAGAATTTATGTTTGGTATTCCAATCCCCTTCCACTAAGGCAGATTGAATAAAGATCTCACGGCTTACCGTTGGATCAATAGCACCGTAATTCACTGGTCGCGCAGCCACAATCGGCACACCGTAAAGCGTGACTTTTTCATCGGCAATCACGGCACCACGAGATTTCGACCAACGCGGTTCTGAATAGGATTTTTTAATTAAATGCTCGGCAAGTGGCTCGATCCATTCTGGCTCGATTTCCGCCACCATTCGCCCCCAAAGTTTGGAGGTTTCCACTAACTCTGCCGCCATCACCCATTTAGGCTGTTTTTTGAAAAGTACAGAATTAGGGAAAATCGCAAAATGGGCATTACGTGCACCAAGATATTGTTGTTTCTCCGCTTCTTTTAAACCGATATGAGAAAGCAAGCCGCTTAAAAGTGCGGTATGAATTTGCGGATATTCTGCTTTTTCAGAATTAATCGGCAAGCCCATTTCACGCACGGTTAAACGAATTTGGTGATAAATATCCTGCCATTCACGAATACGTAAATAATTTAAGAAATCCTTTTGGCATTGACGACGGAATTGGTTTTTACTCAATTCTTTTTGTTGTTCTTGTAGATAACGCCAAAGATTTAAGAACGCCAAGAAATCTGATTTTTTATCAGCAAAACGACGATGTTTTTCATCGGAAGCTTGCTGTTTTTCTTGTGGGCGCTCGCGAGGATCTTGAATGGATAACGCGGCGACAATAATCATCACTTCATGCAACGCACCTTGTGAGACTGCGCTCAGCAACATTTTCGCTAAACGAGGATCCACAGGGAGTTGAGCTAATTGACGACCTACTGCCGTTAATTGACATTTCTCGCCCGCTTTGGTGCGAACCATTTCAAACGCACCCAATTCTTCCAACAGTTTTATACCATCTTGAATATGGCGTTTATCTGGCGCATCAACAAACGGGAAAGCTTCAATATCATCTAAGCCCAATGCCGTCATTTGCAAAATAACGGAGGCTAAATTGGTGCGCAGGATTTCAGGATCGGTAAACTCCGGACGAGAATTAAAATCCTCTTCCGAATATAAACGAATACAAATCCCTTCACTTACACGACCACAACGACCTTTACGCTGATTAGCAGATGCCTGTGAAATAGGTTCAATCGGTAAACGTTGTACTTTGGTGCGATAGCTATAACGGGAAATGCGTGCTGTACCTGGGTCAATCACATATTTAATGCCCGGCACGGTCAATGAGGTTTCTGCGACGTTGGTCGCTAATACAATGCGATTTAATCCGCTCGGATGGAAAATTTTATTTTGTTCTTGAGCAGACAAGCGTGCAAAGAGCGGTAGAATTTCCGTGTGTTTTAGATTTTGTTTTTGTAAAGCTTCGGCGGTATCACGAATTTCTCGCTCACCGTTCATAAAGATCAAAATATCGCCCCGACCTTCCGCTTGCAGTTCATCCACCGCATTAAGAATGCCTTGTAGCTGATCTTGATCGTCTTCTTCCACTACGGGACGATAACGCACTTCAACAGGATAGGTTCTGCCTGAGACTTCGATAATCGGGGCATTGTTGAAATGTTTGGAAAAACGTTCCACATCAATGGTCGCGGAAGTGATGATAAGTTTCAAATCACGACGACGTGGTAAAAGCTGTTTTAGATAACCAAGAATAAAATCATTGTTCAGGCTTCGTTCGTGGGCTTCATCGATAATCAAACAAGAATATTGATTGAGAAAACGATCGTTTTGAATTTCTGCTAACAGGATCCCGTCAGTCATCAATTTGATTTGTGTATCATCACTGATTTGATCGTTAAAACGAACCTTATAACCAACTAAACCGCCAAGATCCGTTTCCAGTTCTTCCGCAATACGCGCCGCCACTGAACGAGCAGCAATACGGCGTGGTTGAGTATGACCAATCATGCCCAAATTGCCGAAACCTAATTCCAAACACATTTTCGGCAATTGGGTGGTTTTACCTGAACCGGTTTCCCCTGCCACCACAATGACCTGATGTTCAGAAAGCAGTTTTTGAATTTCTGCTTTGCGTTGGCTAACGGGCAAACTCTCTGGAAAAATGATGGGATTTTGCACCGCACTTTTACGATTTTCTACACGTAATTGAGCCTGTTCAATCTGCAGCTGGATTTCTGCGGCAACAGCTTGTTGAGCCTCTTGGCTTTTAATTTTTCCAATACCATGAATGCGGGCGGATAAACGACGTTGATCCACCAGCATGATATCCTTGAGTTTCGAAAAGAGAGATTGTTGTATCGGATTTAATTCACGTTTGACTGATTTGTTCTTCATACTGATTTACTTTTAAAACCACCGTAAGCCAAGCAAAGCCAACCAATTAAAAATAACGTTCCACCAACGGGTGTCACCCAAACGAGGAATTTGCCCGCACCAAGTGCGAGCGCATAAAGGCTGCCACTAAAAAGAAGAATGCCGTACGCCCAAGTCCCTGCAGCAAGATTAACCATTTTGTTTGCAACCAATGATTCACGGCATAATTGCAAAATGCCAATCGCTAAAATCGCAATGGTGTGGAACATTTGATATTTCACACCCGTTTCAATCCAGGCTAATTCTTTAGGTTCTAAAACCTTGCTTAATCCATGTGCCGCAAAAGCACCAATCGCCACACATAAAAAGCCGCTTAATCCCGCGATAAATAACCATTTGTTTTTCATTTAAAATTTTCCTATTAATACCGCTAAAATCCCTGCGGCGATGAGAGGTCCCACCGGAATACCGCCTAAGAAAGACACACCAATAATCGTACCAATTAATAATCCTGTCACCAAAACAGGTTGTTCACTCATTAATGGTACGCCTTTACCAGCAAGCCATGCGACAAATACTCCCGTTAAAATAGAGACACCCATTTTCCAGTTTAAAAATGAACTGAGATCGGGTAGTTGGATTGTTCCCGACACTAATGGAGCTAGGACACCAATCGTTAAAATGATAATCCCGATTTTGACACCGTATTGTTCGAGTATAGGAATGTATTTGGATAATAAGGTTTGCTGCATGATTAACAGCACGGCGGCTGAGATGGTAATCGCGCTATTTTGGCTAATTAAACCTAAAACAATTAAGAAAACCAATAACAACGCGACCATATTGAATTGTAATGTCATAATACCTCTAAAGTGCGGTCAAAAAACTGACCATTTTTATGCGTGTAAAGTTTTTGTAAATTATACCAATTTCTTGCTTTTCTGTGTTTTTTATTTAGTGAAAAAAAGCTAGAATACAAGTCAACTTTCTTCTCATACTCCCTGTTTTTACTAAGGTTTTTTGCCCTATGTCGAATGTCGTCAGCCCTGAATTAATTAAAACTGTAGTCCTGCTTGCTACCAGTGTCACTATCGTGCCGCTTTTTAAGCGTATTGGCTTAGGTAGCGTGTTGGGTTATTTAGTGGCTGGCTGTTTAATTGGTCCTTCCGTTTTCGGCGTAGTGAAAGATGCCGAATCGATTCTGCATATGGCTGAACTTGGCGTGGTGATGTTCTTATTTATTATCGGTTTGGAGATGCATCCAGAACGTCTATGGGCGATGAGAAAGGCAATCTTCGGACGGGGCTTTCTGCAAGTAGGGCTATGTGGTGCTCTGCTTACCTTTGCTGGTATCTATATTTTAAATCTTCCTAAAGAAGTCGCATTTATCGCAGGTATGGGCTTTACCCTTTCTTCCACCGCTATTGTGATGCAGGTATTAGAAGAACGCGGGATTACGAATACACCAAAAGGCCAACGAGTTATTTCTACCTTAATTTTTGAAGATTTATCCATTGTACCATTATTGGCTTCTATTGCCTTTTTAACGCCTGAAACCAAACATATTGAACATCAAACCAACTGGACATCTATTGCTATTGCACTCGGCGCCGTTGTCGGTTTAGTGGTTGCAGGTAAATGGTTAATGAACCCAATTTTCCGTTTGATTTCCAAAGCTCATATTCGCGAAATGATGACCGCAGCTGCTTTACTTGTGGTATTAGGAGCTGCATTAGCCATGGAAGCGAGTGGCCTTTCAATGGCGATGGGCGCATTCGTTGCGGGTGTAATGCTTTCAGAATCCGCATTCCGCCACCAATTAGAAGCCGATATTGAACCATTCCGTGGTTTATTGCTCGGTCTCTTCTTTATGGGCGTGGGAATGTCGCTTGACCTCAGTTTAGTCTTCAATGATGCGGTTTGGTTGTTAGGTATTGTATGCCTTTACATCGTCGGCAAAGCCTTAGCCGTTTATACCGTAGCGCGTATTACGAAACTAGACCGTACCGAATCTGTTGGCCGAATGACCATCATGGCACACGGTGGGGAATTTGCATTCGTACTCTTCTCTGCTGCGACCACTGCAGGCGTGATGACAAAAGATCAAAATGCGACTTTTACCGCTGCAGTCATTATCTCAATGTTATTCTCACCATTGATTGGCTTATTAATGCGTAAAATTAACCAACGCAAATCAGCGAATCAAGAGGAAAAAGTCGATACTAGCGATCTCGATCCAATTGTAGATTTAGAAGATAGCGTGCTCGTGATTGGTTTTGGTCGTTTCAGCCAAATCGTGTGTCAATCGCTTCTTGTTCGAGGTATTAACGTCTCGGTGATTGACCGCAACATTGAAAACATTCGTGCAGCAGCGAAATTCGGTTTTAAAGTCTATTACGGTGACGGTATTCGTCTTGATGTATTACGTGCCGCGGGTATCGAAAAAGCTAAATGTGTTGTCATTGGGATTAACGATACACAGCGAATTGAAAATATTGTTGAGAATCTGAAAGATGCTTATCCGAAACTCCCAATTTTGGCTCGAACTTATGACCGTAAAACGACAGTAAGTCTTATTAAGAAAGATGTGGACTTTATTGTGCGTGAAACCTTTGAGTCTGCCCTCACGCTCAGCCATGCAACATTGATGCAATTAGGTATCAATAAAATTGAAGCTGATGAGGTCATTGCAGAAGTTCGTTACTTAGATCAAGAACGATTGAATGAAGAAGTTTTACATGGTTTTTCTACAGACATCATCCGAAAATATTGGATGCCAAAACCTTTCGTTAAACCACATTCTGATGCTGAAGCACTCAATGAAGAAACGGCTGAGATCTTAGAAAAAGAAGATGACACCAATGACGAAGCAGTGGTTGAAATCCTTCTTCATGATGATTCAGAAACAGAGAAACAAAAAGAAGTTGAATAATAAAAAAGCCCGATAAATCATTATCGGGCTTTTTTTTAAGCTTTCATTGTCACAAACCAGCAATTATGGATTTGTTTATTACGCTCAAAATCAAGCGGTAAGGTTTTAGCTGAAATTTCGACCGCACTTAATCCCAATTCATCTAACGCCTCAAAATCCATTTTAAAACCACGTTTATTGTTCGAGAACACGATGGTGCCGTTAGAGCGTAAAATACGTTTAAGATTACGCATCAATTTGATGTGATCACGTTGTACATCCCAACTGTCTTCCATACGTTTAGAATTCGAGAATGTTGGCGGATCCACGAAAATTAAATCAAACTGGCGATCACATTTCTCTAACCACTGCAAACAATCTGCTTGTATGAGCTTGTGCTGCTTGCCTTCGATATCATTTAAAATCAGGTTTTGCTCTGCCCAGTTTAAATAGGTGTTAGACATATCCACGGTCGTCGTCGATTTTGCCCCACCTAATGCAGCATGCACCGTAGCCGAACCGGTATAAGCAAAAAGATTAAGGAAATCTTTGCCTTTTGCCATTTCACCAACCATTTTACGGGTTAAACGATGATCTAAGAATAATCCTGTATCCAAGTAATCCGTTAGATTCACCCAAAGCTGAGCGCCGTATTCATTCACATAAAAATATTCGCCTTTATTGGCCAATTTTTCATATTGATTCGTGCCTTTTTGTTTTTGACGCACTTTCAAAATCAGTTTATTGGTTTCAATACCGGTGACTTGCAAGGTTGCAGTCACGGCATCCAATAAACGTTGACGCGCTTTGTTTTCATCAATATTTTTCGGTGCGGCATACTCTTGCACCACAATATGATCACCATAACGATCCACCGCCACGTTATATTCCGGTAAATCAGCATCATATAAACGATACGCATCAAGACCTTGCTGCTTCACCCATTTTTCAATTTTCTTGATATTTTTCTGCAAGCGATTCGCAAAATCCACCGCTACCGTTGAAGTGCGGTCAAATTCAGGGGGATTTTCAGCCGCACTTTCTTTACGTTCTGAAATTTGATAATTCTTCTGAACACAATCTAATGGGCCATTTTTCGCTTTAAATTGACGATGAGAACGCATACGCAAGCAATCAAGCAACGTAGATTCACTACTGAAAATCGACGCATTCCAACCACCAAATTCATTTTTAAGACGTTGTCCAAAGACTGAATATAGCGCAATCAAAGCAGGAGTTGTGCCTAAACGTTCACCGTAAGGCGGGTTACAAATCACTGTTCCCACTTCATCTTGACTTGGATTTTTTAATGCGGCGACATCACCTTGTTTCCACTGAATTAAATGTGCTACGCCTGCATTCTGTGCGTTCTTTTGCGCTTTTTTCAGTACGCGATGATCGAGATCGAAGCCATAAAAATGCGGTTTTGGATTTTGATTAAAATAAGTTTCAGCTTGCTGTACCGCTTCTGCTTTCACCTTATCCCAAGCATCTTGATTATGCTCTTTCCAGCAATCAAAGCCCCAATGTAAACGATGTAATTGCGGCGCAATTTGTGCTTCCATCTGTGCAGCTTCGATTAACAAAGTACCCGAACCGCACATTGGATCCACTAATGGTGTCCCTTTTTTCCAACCTGAACGAAGCACTATCGCGGCAGCTAAGGTTTCACGTAAAGGCGCTTGGCCTGTATCTTCACGATAGCCACGTAAATGCAATGCTTCGCCACTTAAATCGAGTGAAACGACGAGTTCTTCTTTATTTAAATAAGCATGAATTCGCACATCTGGGTAGTCTTTATCCACATTTGGACGCGCTTTCCCTTGGCGTTCAAAATAATCCACAATGGCATCTTTCACACGCATTGCACCAAATTGGGTATGACGAATTTCTTGGTTTGTCCCGTTGAAATCGACAAAAAATGTGGTTTTCTCATCAAAATAACTTAACCAATCCTGCCCTGTCACAATTGAATACAAGTCTAAATCACTATATACCTTGCCATTTACAATCGGTAACAAAATACGTGAAGCTAAACGTGACCATAATAAGCTGCGATAAAGTGTTTCATCATCAGCCTGAAAATGTACGCCGCCTTGTGCAATTTTACATTCTGTTGCACCAAGCTCTGTCAGTTCGACTTTTAAGAGTTCTTCAAAACCACGGGCAGTTGTGGCAAATAATTGTTTCATGGGTTTTCTCGATAGGGAAAAATTGGGCGGATTATAGCACGAAAGTGCGGTTAAATTTGGGGAGATTTCAAGAATATTCCCCCCCCTCTTTTATAAAGAGGGGGTGAGGGGGGAGATTTTTGATTATTTACTTAAACATTGAGCATAGCTATCAGCAGTCGCTTGAAGGAAATTCGCATAAGAATTTGGACCAAGCTGTACGTTATCGCCAATAGGATCTAAACGACCTACATTGACTTTTGTACTTTGAGCAAGAGAATCAATCACTTTTGGTGTGAATTGAGGCTCCGCAAAAAGACAATTTACACGATGTTCTTCAATTTCTTCTTTGATGTGAGCAATGGTTTTTGCACCTGGTGCTACTAATGGATTAATGGTGAAATAACCGGTTTGATTTAAACCATAAGCATCATTGAAATAGCTATAAGCATCATGGAACACAAAGAAGCCTTTATCTTTAAGCGGGGCTAATTGTGCTTTGATTTTATCGCTTTGCTCGGTCAAAGTGCGGTTAAAATCGGCTAAGTTTTTCGCGATGAGCTCTTTTTTATCTGGATATTGTTCTGTTAATTTATCCGCCACTTTCTGTGCCACAATTTGGCTAATGGCTGGTGAATACCATAAATGCCAGTTTACGCTTAACCCATTTTCATCTACATCGTGGTGGTGATGATCATGACCATTCTCATGTTTATGATCATGTTCATGTTTATGGTCGTGTCCATGTTTGTGATCATGGCTATGTCCGTGCTCATGCTCATCGCCTTCATGATAATGCTCATGATGAACTTTACTTAAAAGCGGTTTAATTTCTGGAATCTCAGAAATATTGATGACTTTTTTGCTATCAATTTGGCTAATTGGTTTTGCTAAGAAAGCATCAATATCTTCACCAACCCAAAGCACTAAATCCGCCGATTTCACTTTTTGTACATCTGAAAGTTTTAAGCTGTAATCATGAGGAGAAGCACCCGCTGGCACTAAAATTTGCGTATCTGTTACACCATTAGCAATAGACGATGTAATAAAACCGAGGGGTTTCACGGAGGCCAATACATCTGCATTTGCCATCATTGGAAGCGTTAAAAGTGCGGTAGAAATTGCACTCATTTTTAATACTTGTTTCATTTTGTTTCCTTACTTTATTGGGAATTATTCTCAAAGCCAACATAGACTACGCCTTTTTGATAAAATTGCAACATTTCAAATTAAAAAAATGAAGTGATATTTCTTCATCTTATTGAATACTTTTCTTCATAAAGAAAAAGCAACGTTTTTACGTTGCTTCATTTCTTTATTTTAATAACTTGTCTATTACCCGAGAAACGGCAAAAAATCCAAAGGTTGCGGTGATCATGGTTGCTGCACCAAAGCCATTTGCACAATTCATGGTGGCTGATACTTCACAGCCCTCACCCATTTTAGGGAAAATCAGAGGCTGACTAGAAAACACCGCATCAACTGCGAACTTACGTTGTGGATTTTGGGTAAAATTAAAATCCTTACGTAAAACTGACCGCACTTTTGCCAATAATGGATCTTGGATCGTTTTGCTTAAATCGGCTATTTGGATTTTGGATGGATCTGTCTGACCACCTGCGCCCCCAATAGTAATAATCTTGATTTTATTACGTTTGCAATAGGAAATCATCGCCGCTTTGGTTTTCACATTATCAATAGCATCAATGACATAATCATAGCTACGATTTAAGTATTCGGCTTGATTATCTGGTGAAATGAAATCATCGATAATATTCACCACACATTCTGGGTTAATCAGCTTAACACGCTCCGCCATCACTTCCGTTTTAAGCTTACCAATATTGCCGCTTAATGCAGGAAGCTGACGATTAATATTGGTGACACAAATATCATCCATATCAATCATGGTGATCTGCCCTACGCCACTTCGCGCAAGCGCTTCCACCACCCACGAACCTACGCCACCAATACCAATGACGCACACATGAGCCTGACGCAAACGCGCCAAGCCTTCTGGTGTATAAAGGCGACCAATGCCGCCAAAACGTTGTTCGTAGTTATCGACACGAGCCATTATTGTAGTACCCAAACACGTCCATAGTGTTTTGATAAACCTGCGATATGACCTGCTTGATCGCCAATACCACGGTATAAGTCAAAGTGGTGGCCGTTTACCGCACCGCCCACATCAAGCGCTACCATTAAGTGTAATTTGTGTGAGCCAGTCCAGTTACCGTTGTTATCAATATCTGGTACTTCAACCAATAATACGGTACCAGAAGGAATGACGTTGCGGTCAGAAGCCACAGAAGCCATAGGCACTAAAGGTACACCAGCTGAACCTTTCACTTTACCTGTCGGATCGTTTTTAAAGAAAACATAAGATGGGTTACGCTCTAACAATTCCTGTACACGAGATGGGTTTGCTTTGCCCCATTCACGAATCGCTTGAATAGACATTTTTTCTTTTGGAATTTCACCATCTTCTACTAACAAACGACCAACTGCTTGATATTTATAACCATTTTGACCCGCGTAGGCTAAATAATTTAAATTACCATCGCCGTAATCCACATAACCACTACCTTGTACACCAAGTAAGAAGTTATCCATCATTGAATCACTATACGCAAGCTCTAGGCCTTTTCCTGCCAATGCGCCATTGTAAATTTCCGCACGGCTATAACGTTTATAACTTGGCATTGCATAAATTGGGTATTGGTATTTGCCTTGTGCAGTACGGCGAGCATGAATAACCGGCGAATAATAACCTGTCATCAAGACGTTTTGATAACCATCAAAACCTTTCATAATTTGAGGGTTAATACCGTATTGTGCTAATTCATTCACATTTGCCCCTGCAAGCACCCAGTTTGTAATTTTTCCATAATTCGCGGCAAAGCGATTTGTTAATGAATTTGAATAATTACGAACATTCGTCAACTGCGTTAAAAAATCCCCTTGGTTGACGACCGCATTTTTATTCTCCACAGAAGCCACAGGGCTTAAAATAGCTTGTTGATAAGTACGTCCGCTATACTTTGCCCCAAATTTTTGTGGATCATCACCTGTCGCAGTACGCGGCACACTTGAATTATTTTTTGAAGAGACTTTACTTGGTGCTGAACCACATGACGCAAGCACCGAAACTGCCGCCATTATAGAGAGCATTTTTACAGCGAGATTTTGACGAAATTTCATTCTTATTTTCCTAAATTAAACTAACTAATACAAAGTTGCATACGCTATCAAAAATTCCCTTTTAGGACTAGCACTATTTCATAAAATGGTTAATTAATATTCATTTTGTTTATTTTCTTAACAAACAGAAAGTTAAATTCAGTTTAAATCTTGCAATAATTTTTGAAACGAGTATATTACGCGCCATCAGACGCGGGGTGGAGCAGCTTGGTAGCTCGTCGGGCTCATAACCCGAAGGCCGTCGGTTCAAATCCGGCCCCCGCAACCAAATTACAAAGCACAGAAATTTCGGTGCTTTTTTCGTTTTTAGATAAAGATAAAATTGAATCAAAATAAAAAGGCACATATCGTGAAACATTATGCCTTTATCCATCAATCTTATTAGATTTGATACTTTGTCTTATCGCCAATATCAAAATGTAATGGCATTCGCCATTTTTGAACCGCAAGAATCAATAATAATCCACCGACAATCAACGATAAAATTCGAGTAATCCAACCCCCTTCAAATACCCAAGCAAACCAAAGTGCGGCGACAAATGCAGGTTGTAAATTTAATAGCGGTACTCTAAAACAGAAGTATTCTTTAAAACATAAACCGCCCAGTGTTACTAATGCACCACCTAACGCTAATTCATGCCAACCTAAAAGCGCACATAAGAGTGCAAGCCAGGTGGCAAATTGGAATGTTAAGCGGAAATGTTTTAAATAAATATGAAGCGATGACGCACAGCAAGTTGCTGCAATCAACACGGCAATTTGAGCCTGTTGAGGATACCAAGTTAAAGCCAAGATGCTAAATGCCGCAATCACAAAGCCTGTGCGATAAATAATGACGGTGAGTTTATCCCAAACATCCATTGGAGATTCAATATGTGGATCAGCCATGCTATTTCCTTATTTTTGATGATAAAAAGTGCGGTCAAAAACATTCTCATTTTTGACCGCACTTTGCATTGAGATTATTTTAATCGATCTAAAATCTTTTGATGAATGCCACCAAAGCTACCGTTTGACATCACAAGAATGTGATCCGTTGGTTTCGCTTCAGCCACAATCATATCCACCAATTTATCAACATTTCCTGTGTAGTATGCCGGTTGAACACATTGTCCCGCAATTTCAGCTACGTCCCACGGAATATTATCTGGTTGTAGCATAAATACGGCATCAGCACGCCCAAGTGCTGGTGCAATTTCATCTTTATGCACGCCCATTTTCATGGTGTTTGAACGAGGCTCTAATACGGCAAGAATACGTACGCCACCACCTACTTTATCACGCAACGCAGTAAGTGTCGCCAGAATTGCTTCTGGATGGTGAGCGAAGTCATCATAAACCGTAATACCGTTAACTTCCCCCTTCACTTCTAAACGACGTTTTGCATTGATAAAGCTGCCCAATGCATGACATGCATCTTCAATTTCGACACCCGCATGGTTAGCCGCTGCAATCGCCATTAACGCATTGTGCATATTGTGCTGTCCAACAATATTCCATTTCACTTCAGCCACTTTTTTACCGTGATGGAATACAGAAAATTCTGAGCAATCATTAGTAATACGTTCCGCAAACCATTCTTTATCTTTACCAATAAACTGCTGTTCTGACCAACAGCCCATATTGAGGGTTTCTTTCACGCTCTGCTCATCTGCAAAAGAAAGAACGCGTCCTGTAGAAGGAATGGTTCGGATCATATGATGGAATTGACGCTGGATCGCATGAAGATCGTCGAAGATATCAGCATGATCGAAGCTGATATTGTTAATAATCAATGTTTTCGGATTGTAATGTACAAATTTAGAACGCTTGTCAAAGAACGCCGTATCATACTCATCCGCTTCAATCACGAAGAACTCACTTTCTCCTAAACGAGCAGAAGTACCAAAGTTGCCCGCAATTCCCCCGATTAGGAAACCTGGTTTTAACCCATTTTGTTCTAAAATCCAGGCCAACATACCCGTTGTTGTGGTTTTACCATGTGTACCTGAAACTGCTAACACCCAACGATTACGCAATAAATGGTCGTGTAACCATTGTGGACCTGATGTGTAAGGCAAGGCATTATCTAAAACATATTCCACGCAAGGATTACCACGTTTCATGGCATTGCCGACAATCACCATATCTGGTGCAGGCTGAAGTTGAGACACATCATAATTAGGAATAATCTCAATACCCTGCTCTTGTAAAAAGGTGCTCATCGGTGGATAAACATTGGTATCGGAACCCGTTACTTTATAGCCCATTTGTTTGGCAATCATCGCAACGCCACCCATAAAGGTACCGCAGATGCCTAAAATATGAATATGTTTCATTGTTCTTCTCTAGTTACTAAAAATGCTGACTATGATAAATCAACTCAAAGATTGAGTAAATAAGGGCTGTTTACATAAACAGCCCTCTTTCTTATTTGATTCGGTCAAAGCCCGCTTGAAGATCGGCAATTAATTCATCCGTGTCTTCAAATCCAATATGCACACGAATCAATGAACCCGTTAATTTACGCTCAATACCTGGGCGAATTTTTGCAATTTCTTCTGGTTGATTGCATAAAATGAGCGATTCAAACCCACCCCAAGAATACGCCATTGTGAAAAGATCAAAATGATCCATAAAGGCGGAAAGCTCTTCATCGTTTAAACGTTTATGTAATTCGAAAGAGAATAAACCGCTTGCGCCGGTAAAATCACGTTTAAAGTTTTCATGGCCTGGGCAACTTGGTAACGCAGGATGATACACTGCTTTAACTTGTGGTTGTTCACTTAACCATTTGGCCACTTTTAAACTACTTTCGTGATGTTGTTTTAATCTCACACCTAAGGTGCGAATGCCACGAGCCGTCGTATAGGCAGAATCAGCATCAACCATTTGCCCCATTAAATAGGAATGTTCGCGCAATTTATCCCAAGTACGCGCATTAGCCACAGCAGTACCAATCATAATATCAGAATGCCCCACTAAATATTTGGTCCCAGCTTGAATAGAAATATCAATACCGTGTTCTAGCGCTTTGAATAGTACACCTCCTGCCCATGTATTATCGATCATAATAACGATTTCAGGGCTCACTGCTCGAACCGCTTTAACAATCGCGGGGATATCAGGCACTTCCATCGTTAAAGAACTTGGAGATTCTAAAAATAAGACTTTCGTATTTGGCTGCACGAGTTTGGCAACATCTGCGCCTATCATGGGATCATAATAGGTCGTATCAATATGCATTTTTTTCAAAATTACATTACAAAAATCTTGTGTCGGTTCATAGGCTGCCCCTGTCATTAAGACATGATCGCCTGTTTCCACAAAGGATAAAATAGCATTTGTTACCGCTGCAGCCCCACAAGGATAAAGATAACAGCCTGCGCCCCCTTCCATTTCACACATTAAATCTTGAAGTGCAAAATGCGTTAACGTGCCACGGCGTCCGTAGAAAAGCTCTCCTTTGTAACGATTTTTTGTACAATGTTTTTTATCTGCAATAGTCTCAAATACTAAAGAAGATGCACGTTGAACCACGGGGTTAACTGAGCCTTGACTAAAACGTTTTTTACGCCCAGCATGAACCAGTGTGGTCGATAAGGTATGATGTTCTGACATATATTTCACCTGTAACTTAGACAATATTAATTAATTCAATAGATAAAAACAGCTGTTAAAGTGCGGTTAATTTTCTTAAAATAATCGGCGACTTTTTGCATCCGCAAAATTTTTATTAACTTTCATATAGGAATTATGACTATGGTATTAGTAACTCGTCAAGCTCCAGATTTTACTTGCGCTGCAGTTTTAGGCAACGGAGAAATCGTTAATAACTTCAATTTCAAGAAACACATCAATGGTAAAGCGGCAGTATTATTCTTCTATCCATTAGACTTTACTTTCGTTTGCCCATCTGAGTTAATCGCATTCGACCACCGTTACGAAGAGTTCAAAAAACGTGGTGTTGAAGTTGTTGGTGTATCTATCGACTCAGAATTCACTCACAACGCATGGCGTAATACCCCAACTGAAAACGGCGGTATCGGTGCAGTTAAATATGCATTAGCTGCAGACGTTAAACACGAAATCGCTAAAGCATACGGTATCGAACACCCTGAAGAAGGTGTTGCGTTACGTGGTTCATTCTTAATTGACAAAAACGGCGTTGTTCGTCACCAAGTGGTTAATGACTTACCATTAGGTCGTAACATCGATGAAATGTTACGTATGGTAGATGCATTACAATTCCACGAAGAACACGGTGAAGTTTGCCCTGCTCAATGGGAAAAAGGCAAAGAAGGTATGAAAGACAGCCCTGAAGGTGTTGCTAAATACTTGAAACAAAACGCTGACAAACTTTAATTTTTAAGAAAAAGCCACATTAAGTGGCTTTTTTTATTTTTGTAGATCCTTTAAAATGAACCTATCTTTAACCAAAGTGCGGTTATTTTTATGAAATATAATATTCCCATTTTCCTGACGATTCTCCGAGTGATTTTAATTCCATTCTTCGTCGTGGCATTTTATTTGCCAATTCCTTCAGCACCTTTTATTACAACGCTTATTTTCTTTATCGCGGGTCTCACCGACTGGTTTGATGGCTATCTTGCTCGAAAATTAAAACAAACAACTCGCTTCGGCGCTTTCCTTGATCCTGTAGCTGATAAAGTGATGGTTATTACTGCCCTTGTGTTAATCGTGGAATATCAACATTCTTTTTGGATTACTATCCCTGCTATTATTATGATTTCACGCGAAATCATAATCTCTGCTTTACGTGAATGGATGGCTGAATTGGGTGAACGTAATAAAGTAGCCGTTTCATGGATGGGAAAAGTGAAGACGACCTCTCAAATGCTTGCTTTAGGTGGGTTACTCTGGCGATATAATGTCTATATGGAAACATTGGCAATCATACTTCTCTACTTGGCAGCAATCTTAACAGTATGGTCGATGCTCCAATACTTGAAAGCAGCAAAAGGCAGCTTGTTAGATAACATTGAATTATAGAATTGGCTAAATTTTAAATGAAAGGTGCGGTTATTTTAATCGCGCCTTTTATTTTTGAATTATTTTTAACCAATTAAAAACTTTTTTTACGAATTTTATTTGACAGAATGAGATAAATCCGTAAAATACGCCCCGTTGTTTGGCAACAAGCAAACGCGGGAATAGCTCAGTTGGTAGAGCACGACCTTGCCAAGGTCGGGGTCGCGAGTTCGAGCCTCGTTTCCCGCTCCAATTTGCCCGAGTGGTGGAATCGGTAGACACAAGGGATTTAAAATCCCTCGCCTTTCGAGGCGTGCCAGTTCAAGTCTGGCTTCGGGCACCATTTTAATTTCAAATCCAAATCCAATCTCATTTTTCACTTTAATTTTTAAAAGCTTATTTTATTAGTTATTTCTTGTACTGAAAGTATTTCTACGAAAATATAATTGTTTTATTCTTATATTGCTCTTCTCATTCCAAGCCAAAAAGATCAAACTTAAGTTTGATCCGGTCTACATCTTTTTATATTCAAGCATATTAAGTATGCGTTATCAGCGCTAAACAAGAGAACCTCTCTCATCAAATGAAATTTATTCTTGTTTTATTCTACATTGAGATATACAATCGTTTTCAACTTTAGTCGGGGTGCCACAAAGTGGCTGAGATGATACCCGTGAACCTGAAACAGTTAGCACTGACGTAGGAAACTAATATGCCAAAATACTTTTCATTCTTCATATCTATTTTCAATCCTTTTTTTCTCAAAGCCTTTAGTTATTAATCAGTAAGGTTAATACTATGGTGCATATTCATGATCTTAGTCTTGCTTTTGGTAAGCAGGTACTATTTAAACACCTTGACTTAACGCTTTTGCCTAATGAGTGGGTGAGTTTACTTGGCTGTTCTGGTGTAGGTAAATCAACGCTTTTAAGATTAATTGCAGGGCTTGAAATACAAGG
>ERZ773031.632-NODE-632-length-18908-cov-13.403914_pt1 | contig 18908 bp, 12 predicted proteins | sample MGYA00511666_ERZ773031 | MGnify/ENA primary metagenome ERZ773031 (study PRJEB29015, sample SAMEA2738135) | human oral metagenome | biome: human oral; feature: human-associated habitat; material: saliva | place: China | collected 2250 ...
TTGTTGTAATTATTATATCTACTGAAAAATCTTTAAAGAATACCTTTGATGAAAGCGGAAACAGAGTGTAAAGAACTACCTATTTACAAGGAGAGATCAATCCCGGTTTCGTTTAAATTATCGAACAGTATAAAAGATAAAGCACATGATTTTAAGATAATATAATAGGGCATCAAAGTTTTTATGGTCTGATTTTATGGTCTTACGAAAAATGTTCACAGAAGCCTTCCATGCAACATAGTCAAGTAAATGGACACACTTTTAAAATATATTTTACGGAAAGACAGAATTACTCCTGCCTTTCCATGTAAAACTGTTCTATTTCATTCGGAATGTAATCTCCAAGTGAAGAGTGAGGGCGTTTCGAGTTGTACCGATTTATGTATTCAAAGCAGCATAGGTGTAGTTCCCCCTGATTGTGGAAAGATTTACGGTTAATACATTCTCTCTTCATATGTCGGAAGAAGCTTTCGCAACATGCATTGTCATATGTATAGCCTTTCTTAGAGAAGGATTGAACAACACTACATCTATCTAATATTTGTCTAAAAGTAAGGGCAGTATATTCAGAACCATGATCTGAATGAAAGAGTACATATTTAGGTTAACCTCTATCGAAATAAGCCTTTTCAAAAGCTTTCATAGTTAAATTTACATCATGCAATTAGAAATACTCCAGCCGATGATTTTCCTTGAAAATAAATCCATTACAACACAAAGGCAATGGAAAGAGCCATTGACCTTGATATAAGTAAAATCACTTCCCTAAACAGAGTTTGGGGAAGAAGGATTGAACTGTTGGTTCAGATAATTGAAGCAGTTACCATTTTCATTATGAGTGTGCTTCCATTTGGGTTTCTCTGTGGAACGCTTTTGAAGATTCATAATATTCATCAGTCGGTACACTCTTCCGAGGCTGATGTTAATGCCATAATCTCGTTCTAAAACATGACGAATTTTGTAAGCACCTAAAGAATTATCATAGTCGGAATAGATTTGTAATATGTGCTTGAATAACTTGATTTTCACAGGAGCGAGGAGCAGGTTTCGAGTAAAAATGCTTGTAATAAGTGCTTCGATTAACTTTTAGAACGCAAAAAAGGGTTTTAATAGTGTATTGGTGTTGCAACTTGTAAGCAGCATCTAATCGTTGTTTGAGTGTGGCGTGAATATGGCAATCTCTTTTTTTATATTTGATTTTCCTTCTCAAGTTGAGCCATACGCTTTTGAAGTTCTTTGACTTGTTTAGCAGTAAGAACTTCTCCATTGTCTGTTTCTACGGTTGAATACTGTTTAATCCATTTTGTGAGTGCTGATTGCGATATGCCATATTCTTTGATAAGTGAAGCTTGTGTTTTACCGTTGTGGTAAAGTTCCACGAGGGTTCGTTTGAAATCCTCGTCATAGTGATTTCTTGTGGACATAAAGACCCCTCCTTGTTATGTCTAATATAATAGTTCATCTGTTTCTTTTATATGTCCACATTTATAAGTATAATGCAGCTAGATCGAATTAAATAGATAAAATTCAAAGCAGGCACTTCAATAAAAATAGTGAGGTGTCTATTTGGTAGATAAAGGAAATACCAAATTATGTATAGTAAAAAATGAGGAAATAGTGTACTATTTAAGAAAATAAAAGATAAATTAAAGGACTGAAAAATGGACGGTGGCACTTGACAAATAGGGCTATAAAATATATTATATTCCCATAAGATTAGGTCAGGAAGCATACGATGCCCTGGCCATTTTTTTATGGAGAACAGAAATGAAAGAATACAAGACGTTTAATCAGCAATTAAAAATTTTAAGAAATAGAGGGCTTAATGTTCCTACGGATGGGAGACCCAAGAGATTTTTAGAACAAGAGAATTATTATAATATTATAAATGGCTATAAGGATTTATTTTTACAAAAAGATGTTTCGGGAAGATGTGTAGTTCCAGAACATTATTTGCCCAACACACATTTTAATGAATTGAAAGCTTTATTTTTATTTGATAGAGAATTAAGGATACTTTTCTTAAAGTATATATTGATATTTGAAAATTCATTTAAGACAGTAATCTCACATGAATTTTCAAAGAAGTATCCTCGACCAAATGCTTATTTAGAGATAAAGAATTATGTTGATGACAATCCTAAAAAAGTATTGCAACAAATGTCTATCTTAACGAAAACTATTCACGACAAAGTTGATAAAAATGGTGCTATCAAACATTATATTGAAGAACACGGCTCAGTTCCTTTATGGGTGTTGGTTAATTATCTCACTGTAGGTAATTTGGCGCACTTATACGACATTTTGATAGATGCGGATAAAAATACAATAGCGAAATATTATGCAGATAAATATAAGAAACAATATAATACAAGGTCAATGCCTAGATTTTCAAGTGAAGACCTTGGTTCAGCATTAAAAATTATTAATTTAGTGAGAAATAAATGTGCTCATGATGAAAGGTTGTATAATTCTGATTTTGGGCCTGTGAGAGTTGCAGCTATTGCAAACTATTATGGCTGTAGTAATTACGATAATAATAGAATTGTAGTAGCAATATTTTATTTGAAAGTTTTACTTGATAAGAAGTATTTTCAAAAATTCAGTGTAGAGTTGAAGAAAATATTTGATAGATATCAAAATGAATTTAGCACTGTAGCATTTACTGATATTTTAAGGATTATGGGAATGGATATGGGAGACTTGCAGAATTTGATGTGAAAATTAAATATTTAATCAAATACAGTCATAATGTAAAAATTGATTTCATTATAAGGCGATAGCAATACCGTCTTTTTCTATGCCCAAATATAAAAAGTTTTAGAGTATGTAGGAATAGTTTCAGGGTTCAAAGGAAAAGTTTAATTGTATCAAAGACAGTAAGAAACTAGATCAAACTAGTGGGTTTTGTCCTATAACCCCCAAGAGCTGAGCCATAGGCAAAAGTGATTGGAAGAAATCTACGGCGCGTTAGTTATGGGACGTAGTTCCTCCGTTAAGACTGTCCAAGAGGCGAGTCCAAAGGGTGAAGGCGGGGTGCTGCGGTCTACGGTGTATTGGATTTTGGGATAGGTCCTCTTAGGAGGGGTAACCTTTTTGATTGTAGGTCCTCCAACAAGACTGCCCACGAAACAAGAACAATGTGCGCAGTTGAGTGGTTGCAGTCGACGGTGTATCTGGAGTTCGATATAAGTCCTCCGCCAGGATTTCCAAGAGCTATGTCGAAGATGAGACGATTGTAATAAATCAAGACAATGGTTTAAGATATTACAACAATGTTGAAGTTATTAAGATATTTACAAATCAATAAAGTGCTTAACTATATGTTTATAATATAAGTTGGAATTGATTTAAGTTTATGATAGATTGAAAATGTAAAGGTATTTTCAAGTAATGATTTTATACAAATAGTTATTGATTGAAATACTGAAATATTTAATTTTATGTTTCTTATAGCGTTCTAAATAAGTGCATATAAAGGAGTAATATTATGAAATTAGAAAGTATTACAGTAGAGAATTATAGGCAATTTGAAAAAGCAGAATTGACTTTTGATGAGGGAATTACTATATTGGCGGGAGCTAATAATAGTGGAAAAACGTCCTTGATTACATTGATAAAAAATATTTTCACTTCTGAAAAGATTGATTATAGCATGTCTGATATTCCAGCAAAGAACATGAAAGCCTGGATTGATAAAGTTTACTCCGTATTTCACGATTACATTATTAATGGAGGAACAATCGATTGTGTGGATAGAGAACTTGTAGAAAAAATTATTCCTAAAGATAAAACAGGTCGTGCACATTATATGAATACAACAAGTGTTAAGATACATGTTTCTTATAATCCGAATAATGATGATATAAAATTATTTGCTGATTATATTATGGATTTAGATGAAGAAAAGAATGATTTTTATTTCATGTATAACTTTGAAATTAAACGTACAAGATTCGTGAAATCAATAATGAATGATTTTTTTAAAATTAAAAAAAGATTTGAAGAAATTGAAGCGTGTAATGGTGAATCTGCGAAACAATTTGATGAGATATCAACGAATAATTTTTTTGTGAAAAAAAGATATTTGAAACAGTTGATTGTAAAACTTTATGTTCAGTCAATAATGCCTGCCGTATATTTTTGTGATAAAGATTATCAGTATAAATGTAAATTTGAAGACGTTAAAGAATTTAGGAAACTTTTTCATTTTTGCTTTATTAAAGCAAGCAGACCGTTAGATGATGATGAAACAGATCATTCTCATTTACTTAGTAAACAAATGATTAGAATGGTTAAGTTAGATGATAGCTGGAATGAATTAATTAAACAACTTCCTGATGAATTACTTAAACCCATTCAAGAAAGAGAAATCGAGAAGACCGTTCGTGACACATCTTTAACATCTTTGAAGGATACAATTACGGCTCTAGAGGGTACTAATGGTGGAAAATCTGGTGAGTTGATGTTGGATATGCAAATTACGGAAGATGACATAAGTGATTTATTACAAAGAATAACTACTGCTACATATAATGTTGATGGATATTATTTGGGTGAGTCATCACAAGGTCTAGGATATAGTAATCTAACCTACATCCATTTGCAGTTGAAAGAATATGAAAAAAACATTGATACACTAAGGGTTAATATGTTTTTCTTGGAAGAACCTGAATCTCATATGCACCCACAGATGCAGCGAGTATTTATCAAGTATTTAATAGATTACTACCAATTGAAATTGCAGGGATTGATTACAACGCATTCTAATGAAGTAGTTCGTGCTGCAGGGATTTCACATTTACGTGTGATTAGGCGTACAGGAGATTTTAAAAGTAATCTATATGATTTATCTTTATTATTAAAAAATTTGAAAGAATCCGATGAATTATCAGATAACGAATTAGCTAACTTTTTTGATTGGTTTTTTGAGATTGGTTACTCTGAAATAGTTTTTGCAGATAAAGCTATTTTTTATGAAGGAGATACAGAAAGATTATTTATTAGAAAAGCTATGACATTAAACAAGTACAAAAAGTTGAGTCAACAATATATAGCATTCATTCAAGTTGGTGGTGCATATGCTAAAAATTATGAAAAGTTAATTAGACTATTAGGGATTAAATCACTTATTATTACCGATATAGACTATGAAAAGGAGAAAATAGACGTTAGAGAAATAGAGTCTTCAAGTACAACGAACTCGACGATAAAGCATTTTTATTCTCTAAATTCTTCCTCTAATAAACCTACTGTAGCAGATTTGTATGACTGGAAAGATAAAGCTAAAAACATTTTTGATGATTTGATTTTTATATGTTTTCAGACAGATAAGGATGGTTATGCAAGAACTTTTGAAGAAGCAATGCTTAATAAGTATTTTTCTATTAATGTATTCAAGACTTATAAAAAGAAAGAGTGGAATCAGAAAAGAAAAGACTCAAAACTTCTTTTCTCAATTCCTAAAATGAAAGATGGTAACATGATTTGCGATGAGGATGAGATATCTATTCGGGATATATTAGCATCTTCTTCAAAGAATAAAACAGATTTCATGTATTCAGTAATTATTAACAAATATGTTGAAACTATGATGCCTGAATACATAAATGGGGGGTTAGCATGGTTGATGGAGTAAATAAAAATATTTTCTTAGTTGATGCCCCTGCTGGTAGCGGTAAAACGACATGGGTTAGACAAAAAGTTGAAAGTTATATTTCTAATAATCCACATGATAATATTTTATGTATTACATTTACTAATCGTGCCGCTGAAGAACTGGGTAAAGATTTGGATAGCAGTAGGGTGTATTCTGGAACTATCCATAGCTTTATTAATGATTTTATTAGTAGTTTTTTTTCACACGATTCAATTATTGAGCTTTATTTTGAGAAATATAAAAATGAGATTTTAGAACGTATAGAAAATGTTAACCAGAAGAGTAATTGGACTAATACAAACGAAAGATATAAAGAAAAATATGGTAAATTAGACTTAGATACAATTCGTTCTAATATCAAAACAATCTCATATAATCAAGCACCATTTAATTCTCTATATAATGGGGCTTTAGGACATGATGACTTGATATCATTTACAAGAATGGCTGTTGATAGATTTCCCGTTATAAAAAAGAAGATCACCGATAAATATCAGTTGATATTTATTGATGAATATCAAGATACATTAACAGATGTACTTTATATTTTTTATACCTCTGTGCATGGAAAGAAAAATATGCTTTATCTGCTTGGAGATAAGATGCAACAGATTTACGATAATTACAATGGGGAGTTTGAGGAAAAATTTAAAACATTTGATAAATCAGTGCAACTGTCAATAAATTATAGAACTACTCCTAAAATAGTACGTATTTTAAATGCCATTTATAATAACGAAACATTACAACAATCTTCATATGAGAAAAATAGTGATGAAACTATGGATTTTCAGCCAAATGTTTTAATTGTTAGTGATGTAGAAAAGGAAGTGGCTGATTTTAGAAAATTACATGAAGATGCATTGGTCTTATATCTAACAAATAAGAAGCGTTTTCATAATATAGGTATAGGCGGACTATATGATGCTTATTCAAAGATGGAAAAGTATCAATTTGGGAAAAAGTATAGTGCTGTTGATATTTTAACAAAAGAAGAAGCTAGAGATAATGATGCATTAATGAGTTGCCTATTCATGTTGAATCATTTGGTAAAAAATTATGACCAAGGATGTTATGGAGAAGTTTTTAGTACTATACGCAAAAGTAAGAGATATTGTAATTCTGAAAAGTTTATAATAAGAACACATGATGATAAGAAACGTATAAGAGAACGACTGGAAGCAATAATAAATTTATATCATGCGCCCTCAACAACGATTGATTCTTTTTTAGACTTTTGTATCGAAAATGAGTTTCTCGATAACGAATTTTATTCTGCAATAATCGAAGATTTAGATTATCAAAAGGTAAAAGATATAAGTTTAAAAGAAGTATCAATACTTACAGATTATTTGAATAATCCTAGGATATCTACCCAGCATGGAGTAAAAGGAGAAAGTCATGATACAGTTGTTTTTGTCGCAGACAATAGTAATAAAAGTCCGATAGTCCATATGTCACAATTTCTTAAACTTTGGAGTAGTGTCGATATAACTTTACCTGAGTTTGATAGTTTCTACTGTGAATACAAAAAGATGTTACAAGAAATTGAGAGTACAATTACTATTAAATGCTCAGATTTAAAAAAAGAGACATATAATAATTTTTCTAATGATATTAATAATATTTTGGAGTCATTCATTATGAAAAATAAGTCGAATCCATATTACATTCATTTATTAAAAGAGAAGATTGATAAATATAATGAGAAAAAGACTGTTACAAATATCAAAGATTGTTTGAAAGAAGGAAACGTGTATGGTTCACTTATTGCATATAGGTTGTTTTATGTTGGCTGTTCACGCGCAAGAAAAAATCTTACTATTATTATAAATAAGGATGATATTAAATCCTTTGAAGGTGATTTAAAAAGAAAACTGTTAAATTGTGGATTTGAGGTAAACCCATAATATAGCGTCTTCGCAAGGGTAATTATTATGTAATTGTATGTAAAAAGCACTAAGTTGTGAGATAAGATTTGACCGAGAATAGATATAGCTAAACTTGGGGATTTTTCCAGTGGCACGATGCTGATGGTAGTATTTAATAATATTGCCATCAGTATCACGCCATATAACACAGGTTTATTAAATTATATTGTATATAGGTTCTGAATTATTCAAGAATCTACAAAGAATTTAACGGGCAAATAAAATCTAATGAAATAATCTTTAGAAAATTAATTTAAGAAGTTCTTTAACATTTACTAGCTAAACTATATCAATAAATATGATGATACTAAACTGAAGAAATCTATTACTTGGGAACAGCGTAAGTTGGGGGATATTGTTAATGAGTACTCTGATCCAATTCAGACACCACATGATGGATATGTGCGTTTAGGTATACGTAGTCATGGAAAAGGAACTTTTTATAGCTACGTAAAACCAGGACAAGAGTTAGGTACAGCTCAAATGCACAAGGTAGCAACAGATAAATTAATTGTAAATATTACTTTTGCATGGGAGCACGCGGTTGCAGTTACAGATGAAAATGATGCGGAAAAACTTGTATCACATCGTTTTCCTCAATTTTCTTTATCGGAGATAATATGTCCTAAATTTCTGCATTACTTAATTCTAGATGGAAGATTTAGGCATCATCTTTGGTTGTCGTCCCCAGGCGGTGCTGGACGAAACAGGGTTCTTAAAATACCTGAGATGCTGGAATATAAAATGCAAATTCCATCGGTAGATGAACAAAGGCAAATTGCATACACTTTGTGTAGGCTAGACAACCTTATCACCCTTCATCAGCGTAAGTTTTTAAACCTAGTTTAAACTAGATAAAGAACGCATAACTAAATCAACATCCTTATTCTCAAGTTCCTTAATAACGTGAAGATATGTTTTCTGTGTTGTAGTCATACTAGAGTGACCGAGTCGTTGAGCAACACTTGCTATGGATACACCAGCGAATAAAAGCAGTGATGCATGAGTGTGTCTTAAGCCATGTATAGAAATAATCGAGATACCAGCATTATTGCAATGTCTAGTAAGAATATCATTTACCGTTGAGTTATAAACATTTCCCGATATAAAGATAGGTTCATCTTCAGGAAGCCCTTTAACTAGAGTAGAAAATTGCACTATGACTTGCCAATCTATCTGGATTTTTCTGACAGATGATAGATTCTTCGTCGGCATAAATCCTGAACCACCTTTATAGTCCCAAGTTTTATTAATTGATAGAGATTGTTTTGAAAAATCAAAGTCGTTTGGAGTTATAGCAAGAGCTTCAGAGAAGCGCATGCCCGTTTTTGCAACAAGTAAAATAAACCAATCCCAATTTAAACTCTGACCTAAATCTAATTCTGATAGAAGCTTGTGCAACTCAAATTGATTTAGATATTTTGTCTTCTTTTGACGTGGTGTTTTTCCCTTAATGATTGCTTTTCGTGTTGGATCCCTTTCGATAAGTCCTTCATCAACGGCATCTAAAATGGCACCCTTTAACTGATGATGGAAGTCCATCGTTGTCTGTCTTTCATGTAGTTCGGCATAATCATTTAATAACTTTTGATAGGTTATTCTTGTCATATCTTTTACCCTTAACGAGGGAGCGAGTTTCTTTATCCAAGCTTTCGTAAGTAAATATTTATTCATAGTTACAGGTCTTATAGCACCCTCCTTATAAACTGTTATCCACTGTGTGTAGTAATCGTAAAATAGCCTATTTTTATTTATAGTATTCAGCATAATTTCCTCCAAATAAATGAAAAATGCACTTACGCTGATGAAGGGTGATAAGGTTGTCGAGGTGGTGGAAATATGCCCCGATTTGCCTCTGCTCGTCCATCGTTGGAGGCATCATCAGTTCCATTTCTGCCATCTGTTTTCCAGAAACTTCAACAAAAGTTGAACCAGCCCCAATGGTCTCGCCATATTCTTTCAGTTCCTCGGTTCGGGAGAAAATAAAATATGAATCAAGCACATCCTTATGCGGTACGATAGACTGAAATCCCTGATTCGTGCAGCCTTTTCTCTGTAAAATAGCGGTTTTTCCGATCCCAGCACGAGAAGTAAATAGAACTGTTCCTTCAGGTAGCATCTTTGCCGAACTATGAGCAAACCCCTCTGCGGTTATTTTTCTTTGGCTTGAATTGATATAAATTTGGTCTGCAATTTCCGCTGGTGCATACCAGTCAATATCTCCATCCCAATATTCTGAAACACCAGTGCTCGGAGTCCCTCCGCCGATGATGTCCGCCATATCTCCCAACTTACGCTGTTCCCAAGCATATGTACGACATCCTCCTAATTATAAACTGATAAAAAACAATAAATATACATCCGATATTATACAGATAAGTTTGAAAATCATTATTTTGGACGTATAATAAAAACAATGCTAAAAGTGAATAAATATAATCTTTAGCTTTGTTTTAAACTTTATATGAATTACAAGACACGTTTTGATGGGGGTTGCACATGAACAAGCAGCAATTAGCTTCTAAGATTTGGGAATCAGCAAATAAAATGCGTTCTAAAATCGAAGCAAATGAGTACAAAGACTACATTCTAGGGTTTATTTTCTATAAATTCCTCTCTGAAAAGGAGGTTAAGTACTTAAAAGCTAATGATTGGACAGATGAATATTTGTCTGAATTAAAAGAAGAAGATTACGAGACAACTCAGAGTATCCAGAAAAATCTTGGATACTATATTGCATATGAAAACCTCTTCTCGACATGGATTGAAAAAGGCTCGGATTTCAGCGTTTCGGATGTTAGAGATGCACTTTCTGCTTTTACAAGGTTAGTTAATCCGACACATAGTAGTGTATTTGATGGCATATTCGAAACACTGCAGACAGGGCTGAGCAAGCTAGGAGATAGCGCTGCTTCTCAGACGAAGTCAATAAGTGATCTTATATATCTGATAAAAGATATTCCAATGGATGGAAAGCAAGGGTATGACGTGCTTGGATTCATCTATGAATACCTCATCGAGAAATTCGCAGCAAACGCAGGAAAAAAAGCTGGTGAATTCTACACCCCTCACGAAGTATCGTTACTTATGTCTGAAATAGTAGCAGAACACTTAAAGGATAGAGATAAAATTGAAATTTATGACCCAACTAGTGGCTCAGGTTCTCTATTGATCAATATCGGTTTAAGTGCTTCTAAGTACATTGAGGGAAAAAATAAGATTAAGTACTATGCTCAGGAACTCAAGCAGAACACTTACAACCTCACTCGTATGAACCTTATAATGCGTGGAATTGAAGCATACAACATAGTAACTAGAAATGGTGATACATTAGAAAATGACTGGCCGTACTTCGATGAAAATGACACGATAGGTTCATATGACCCGCTTTACGTGGATGCAGTTGTGTCAAATCCTCCTTATTCCCAGGCGTGGTCACCTCAGGACAAAGAAACAGATCCTAGATACGCTGGATATGGTCTTGCTCCGAAGGGCAAGGCAGATTATGCTTTTCTGCTTCATGACCTATACCACCTGAAGCCAGAAGGAATCATGAGTATCGTTCTTCCTCACGGTGTTTTATTCCGTGGTGGCGAAGAGGGTGAGATCCGTAAGAACCTAATTGAAAAGAATCAAATAGATACAATTATTGGACTTCCGGCAAATATTTTTTATGGTACAGGAATCCCAACTATTATTATAATTCTGAAGCAAAAAAGAACCAACACAGATCTTCTTTTTGTTGATGCTTCAAAAGGCTTCGTGAAAGAAGGCAAGAATAACAAACTTCGTGCATCCGATATTAAGAGAATTGTGGACGTTGTAACTCGTAGAGAAGATATTGATAAGTTCTCCAGAGTTGTTAGCCGTGATGAAATAAGAAGCAATGATTATAACCTTAATATTCCACGATATGTGGACTCATCAGAAGCTGCTGAATCATGGGATATATTCTCGTCGATGTTTGGAGGGATTCCAAATTCAGAGGTCGAACTTTTAAATGATTACTGGAAGGCATTTCCTGCACTCAAAAGCAGTTTGCTTGAAGCTACATCCTCTGCTTACTGCAGGGTAACTCGTGATGATGTAAAAAAAGCAATCAAAGAGCATGATGACATCAAAGGCTTCGAAAATAAATTTAAAGATGCATTTGACGGACTTGACGATTATTTGCATGACGAACTTATCATGCAAATGGATAATATTAGCATATCTAAGAAGGAAGAGGCTCTTGCTGAAAATATCTTTTCTAGACTAGCAGGTATTCCGCTAGTTGATAAGTACGAGGCATATCAGCTTCTCGACGATGATTGGGCAAATATAGCTATCGACCTAGAAATTATTCAGACGGAAGGATTTAATGCAACTAGGGTTGTAGATCCTAATATGGTTATCAAGAAGAAAGATAACAAAGAGCAAGAAGTTCAAGAAGGCTGGAAGGGCAGAATCATACCATTTGAGCTGGTTCAGAATATTTTGCTTTCAGATGAAACGAAGTCTATAGAAGATAAAGAAAATAGACTGGCTGAGATTATTTCTGAATACGAAGAAGCCTTTGACAATCTATCTGAGGAAGAAAAAGAGCTTGAATGTGTAAATGAAGACAGCTTTGTTTTTGCAGAGGTTAAAAAAGCACTTAAGAACGACAGCATCGATAGTGAGACAAAAGAAAAACTAAAGTCTGTAATGGCACTCAATACAGAAGAAAAGGGCTTAAAATCAGAAATAAAAAAAGAAAAAGCACTACTTGAGGAAAGAACTAAAGAAATTATAGAAAATCTATCAGATGAACAGATTGTATTGTTACTTAGAGAGAAATGGATCAATCCGCTAATCAACAACCTTATGCAACTTCCTGATAGAATAGTGTCTGATCTTGTGTCAAAAGTGGAAGCACTGTCAAAGAAGTACGATTCTACACTAGCTGAACTTGAAAATGAAATTGAAAGCACGGAAAGAGAGCTTTCAAAGATGATTGACGAGCTGGAAGGGAACGAATTTGACATGCTTGGACTTGCTGAGTTCAAAAAGCTTCTCGGAGGTGAATAAAATGGCAGAAAAATCGAAAAAACCAGCCATTAGATTCGCTGGATTTACTGATGCTTGGGAACAGCGTAAGTTGTCATCACTGTGCGATAAATTTACAGATGGAGATTGGATTGAAGCAAAAGACCAAAGTAATTCTGGAGTTCGCTTAATACAAACAGGCAATGTGGGAGTTGCAGAGTATCTTGACAAACCTAACAATAAAAAATGGATATCGAATGAAACTTTTAAAGCATTGCACTGTGAGGAAGTATTAAAGGGAGATATTTTAATTTCAAGATTGCCTGAACCCGCTGGAAGAGCTTGCATATTACCGAATTTAGCTTCGAAAATGATTACTGCAGTCGATTGTACGATAGTAAGAGCTTCAAAGGATGTAAGCAATAAGTTTTTACTTCAATATCTATCTTCACAAAAATATTTTGATGAAGTAAATACTTGTCTTGCTGGTGGAACACGACAAAGAATTAGCCGAAGTAATCTAGCGAAATTCGATGTGGCGATACCTATTGAAAAGAGTGAACAAGAGGTCATAGGCATATATTTTCACCGACTCGACAACCTTATCACCCTTCATCAGCGTAAGTATGACAAGCTAGTCAATGTTAAAAAGGCAATGCTCGAAAAAATGTTCCCGAAAGATGGGGCTGATGTACCAGAGATACGCTTTAAAGGTTTTACTGAAGCTTGGGAACAGCGTAAGTTATCAGATATTTATCAAAATGTTGGAAATGCTTTCGTTGGAACTGCCACACCCTATTATGTTGAGAATGGACATTTTTATCTTGAATCTAACAATATTAAAGAAGGTCTTATAAATCATAATACTGAAATCTTTATTAATGATGAGTTTTATGAAAAACAAAGGGATAAGTGGCTACATACGGGTGATATTGTCATGGTTCAGTCTGGGCATGTAGGTCACGCAGCTGTAATTCCTGAAGAATTGAACAATACAGCAGCTCATGCCCTTATAATGTTCAGAAATCCGAAAGAGAAAATTGAACCATATTTTTTAAACTATCAGTATCAGACTCTTAAATCGAAAAAGAAAATTGATAACATAACAGTTGGTAATACAATTAAACATATCCTTGCATCTGATATGCAAGAGTTTGTTGTAGATTTTACTTCATATGAAGAACAGTCAGAGATTGCAGCTTATTTAAAAAAACTCGACAACCTTATCACCCTTCATCAGCGTAAGCTTGAAAAGCTCAAAAATGTCAAAAAAGCATGCCTTGAGAAGATGTTCGTATAGCGCCAAACATGAATCTTTAAAATACGGAGGAAAACTCTATGATTTTTAATAAAGAAGCTGACTTTGAAGAAGCTTTAATAAAAATACTATCTGAAAAAGGCTGGGAAAAAGAAGTCCTTAAGAACTATACAGAAAAGGACTTACTAGATAACTGGGCGAACATCCTTTTTGAGAATAATCGTGATATCGATAGGCTTAATGACTATCCACTAACTGATAGTGAAATGCAGCAGATATTAGAACAGATAGAAGCGCTTAGAACACCACTTAAGTTAAATGGCTTCATCAATGGCAAGAGTGTTTCTATAGTTCGAGATAATCCAGATGACACACTTCATTTTGGTAAAGAAGTCAGTCTTAAAATTTATGATCGAAGAGAAATCGCGGCAGGTCAAAGCAGATATCAGATAGTACAGCAGCCTAAGTTTCCAACGAAGTCAAGAATTTTAAACGACCGCCGTGGAGACTTGATGCTTCTAATCAATGGGATGCCAGTAATTCACATTGAGTTAAAGAAGAGTGGAATACCAGTAAGTCAAGCCTACCACCAGATAGAGAAGTATTCACATGAAGGTGTCTTCACAGGACTATTTTCATTAGTTCAGATATTTGTAGCAATGGAGCCAAATGAAGCCGTATACTTTGCAAATCCTGGACCAGAAGGTAAGTTCAACCCTGATTACTACTTCCATTGGGCAGACTTCAACAATGAACCCATTAATGAATGGGACAAAGTTGCTTCCACGCTACTATCTATTCCTATGGCTCATCAGCTAATAGGATTTTATACAGTTGCAGATGATTCTGACGGAATATTGAAAGTAATGCGTAGTTATCAGTATTTTGCAGCTAATGCCATCTCTGACAAAGTCGCAAAGACAAAGTGGGAGGGTGACAATCAGCTTGGTGGCTACATCTGGCATACGACTGGCTCAGGCAAAACTATGACCAGTTTTAAGTCGGCTCAGCTAATAGCGAGCTCAAAAGATGCTGATAAAGTAATATTCCTTATGGATAGAATTGAGCTCGGCACTCAGTCACTCAAGGAGTACCGTGGGTTTGCCGATGAGAACGAAGATGTTCAAGCAACTGAAAATACTAATGTTCTCATATCAAAGCTAAAGAGCAGTTCTCCTGCAGATACACTTATCGTTACTTCTATTCAGAAGATGAGTAATATAAAAGATGAAGAAGGCGGATTAAATGCTCATGATATTGAACTGATAAATAAAAAGCGTCTCGTATTTATCGTGGATGAAGCACACCGTTCGACATTTGGAGACATGCTGATTACCATCAAAAATACATTTACAAAGGCGATATTCTTCGGATTCACGGGTACACCAATTCAGGATGAGAATAAGAAAAAGAAGAATACAACGACAACTGTATTTGGAGATGAACTTCACAGATATAGTATCGCAGATGGAATCAGAGATAAAAATGTCCTGGGTTTCGATCCATACAAGGTATTAACCTTCAAGGATAAGGATGTCAGAACCGCTGTTGCACTTATGAAGGCAAATGCAAAAACTGTGGAAGAGGCTATTAACAACCCCGATAAGAAGAAAATATATTATCACTATATGGACTCTAGCAAGGTTAAAATGGCGTCATATAAAGATGAAAATGGTAAAAGTATCAAAGGAATTGAAGACTACGTTCCTAATGCTCAGTATGATACAGAAGCCCATACTAAGGCTGTAGTTCAAGATATATCAGAAAACTGGCTAACTTTAAGTAGAAATGGTAAGTTCCATGCAATATTTGCTACAAGTAGTATAAATGAGGCAATTAATTATTACCGTCTCATGAAAGAGATGTTGCCAAAACTTAAAGTCACTGCGCTGTTCGATTCGAATATTGATAATAACGGTAATTTCCGCATTAAGGAAGATGGGCTCGTAGAGATAATAACTGACTATAATGAGATGTACGAGCAATCTTTTACGATTCCTACATTTGCAAAAATGAAAAAGGATATAGCTGCACGATTAGCGCACAAGAAACCTTATGAGAGAATCGAGAGAGAGCCCGAAAAGCAGATTGATTTGCTAATTGTCGTCGATCAGATGTTAACTGGATTTGACTCAAAATGGGTTAACACTCTGTACCTAGATAAGGTGCTGAAGTATGAGAATATTATCCAGGCTTTTTCGCGTACAAATAGGCTGTTTGGGCACGAAAAGCCTTTTGGAACTATTAGATATTATCGAAAGCCACATACTATGGATCAGAATATTAGTGATGCGGTAAAGCTGTATTCTGGAGATAAGCCATTAGGTCTGTTTGTTCAGCATCTGACTGAAAATCTAGTGCAGGTAAATATAATATTTGAAAGTATTACCGTGATTTTTGCGAATTCTGGAATAGATAATTTCGAGAAATTACCAGATGATGTAGAGTCGATAAAGAAGTTTGCAAAAGACTTTAATCAGTTAAATATCTTTTTAGAATCAGCGAAAATTCAAGGCTTCACATGGGATAAGAGCTCATATACTGATGAAGTATCTGGAGAGATAATTTACGTTTCAATTAGTAAAAATACTTATGATATATTAGTTCTTAGGTATAAGGAAATAGATCAAAGTGGACCTAATCCACCGTTTGATGACATGGCGCCTTATGATTTAGAGAGCTATATAACAGAGATGGATACTGGCGTAATCGATTCAGATTATATGAATTCGCGTTTTGACAAGTATCTGAAGCTTCTTAGAGCAGAAGATGTAAGCGAGGAGGACGTTGAACGAGCAGAATCTGAACTTAATAAGTCGTTTGCTATGCTTACCCAAGAAGAGCAGAAGTATGCTTATCTATTCCTTCATGATATTCAAAGAGGTGATGTAAATATCAGCCCTGACAAGACATTAAGGGATTATATAAACGATTACATGCTGCGTGCAAAGACTGATCAGATTCACCAAATGGCACTGGACCTTGGCCTTGACGAACAGAAGCTCACGGATATTATGAGTTTGAAGCTCAATGACTCAAATCTAAATGAGTTTGGTAGATACGATGAGCTTAAGCAAACAGTCGATAAGACGAAAGCTAAAGAATATTTTGAGAAAATCGAAGGCGTAAATCTTATACCACCAAAGGTTAGTATCAAGACCGACAAGCTTCTTAGAGAGTTCATCCTTAGCGGTGGCATGGATTCTACAGAGGCTGAAGAGGAAAGTTAATAGTTATAAGCAAATCAAAAAATCAGGTCCACGCCTGATTTTTTCCTTTCCTAAACACTTTCTGAAATAATACTCGCACAATAGCATCTTTATTTCAAAAACAATTGTTTTTCTGAAATAAAGATGCTATATTTTTATTACTATTTCAAAAAGGAGCACCACAGATGAAAAAAGAAAGAGCGGGAAAATCAGTAAAGCAGCTATCAGGAAAGCTAGCTTATTATTCATTCCATCCTTCTAAACTGCCTCCAATTCCGGAGATAGAAATTGACAGTGAACTAACTGAGAAGCTGATAAAAGCATATAGAGTGTTAGCTATACTAGATGATAGAGCGATGCATATTCCCAATATAGAACTATTCATCTCCATGTACGTTCAAAAGGAGGCGCTCTTATCCTCACAAATTGAAGGTACGCAGGCAACATTAGAGGACATCTTTAATCCAAATATCTCTGAAAATATAAATTCAGATGTTGATGATGTCATTAACTATATAAAGGCAACCAAATACGCAATACAGAGATTAGATACATTGCCGTTATGTAGTAGACTGCTTTTAGAAACCCACGAAGTCTTGCTATCTGGAGTAAGAGGGAGAGAAAAGAATCCTGGCGAATTTAGGAAAAGTCAGAACTGGATTGGTGGCGCTGGTTCAACTATCAAAACAGCAAGGTATATACCGCCAGATGTTCTATACATGCAGGAAGCTCTGTCAGACTTGGAAAAATACATGAATACAGACGGCGGACTAGATGATCTGATTAAAATTGCCTTGATTCACTACCAGTTTGAGACAATCCATCCTTTCCTAGATGGAAATGGTCGTGTGGGAAGGCTGCTTATAGTGTTGTATTTGCTCGAGAAAAAAGCGATAAAAACACCTTCTCTATATCTATCATTCTATCTAAAAGAAAATCGCATCGAATACTACGACAGAATGACAGTGGTAAGAGAGAGTGGTGACTATGAGCAGTGGGTTAAGTTCTTTATCGAAGGGATTTATGTGAGTGGACAATCAGCTATAGAAACCGCAGATGAACTGATTGCTATAAGGAATTCTAATCTAGAAAGGTTAGAGGCAGAAAAGTACACCAAGAGAACGCATGAGACCATGATAAAAGTATTCGGTTACTTAGAAGCTCATCCGATTATAGAGATAGGAAAGACCGCTAAGGATTTGTCCTTGTCATACAACACGGTAGCCTCTGCAGTATCTAGATTTGAGGCACTTGGAATACTGAGCTTGGTCAATAACCAAGACAGGAACAAGGTATATAGCTACGATGACTATATCAGCATACTGAGGAGCGGAACAGAACTTGTAGCGCAGTAGGTATAGTCACAAGCGTCATATATCATACCACAAAAAAATCAGGCCCACGCCTGATTTTTTTCCTTACCCTATCTAATATCTTACTTATCCAACCTTACTCACACATCGCCATCTCAACGCTATCGAGATACTGACATAGCGACTTATTAAACTTCTCATAATCAGCATACGCAAATTCCTCAGTAGCCTGCGCGATATTGACATACACGGTCTTAGATTGGTTATAAAAAGTAATCATCAGCGGTAGCTTGAATACCGTCGAAAATCCCCTAACAGTTAGATAGCTAGCTTCCTCTATATTCATGATATCTTCCTTCGAATGAGCACCTGTTAGATGATCATCCGTTAATATCTGAGCTGGCATCTCCTTGCTATCGTAGTAGTCGTACATCTTGGCAGCAGCCTTGCAGATTCCCTCCCAGCCGGTAGCATAAGTAAGATTCCACTGCGACAATAACCAGTTTCCATCCGCTCTTACTCCGATTAATA
>ERZ773031.637-NODE-637-length-18819-cov-10.325943_pt1 | contig 18819 bp, 17 predicted proteins | sample MGYA00511666_ERZ773031 | MGnify/ENA primary metagenome ERZ773031 (study PRJEB29015, sample SAMEA2738135) | human oral metagenome | biome: human oral; feature: human-associated habitat; material: saliva | place: China | collected 2250 ...
AAATATTGTAAAAATTTAGTAAAATTGATAATATATCTATGGTGATTTTATGAAAATAGTACTAATAGGAAATATTATAGGACTACTTGGCTCAATAGCCATGGTAATATCAACTATAATTAAAGAAAAGAAAAAAATATTAATATCTCAATCTATTCAATTAACTTTTCTAACTATATCTAATCTAATATTAAATTCTCTAACAGGAGCCCTAGTAAATATAGTATCAATTATTAGAAATATATTAACTTATAAAAACAAAATAAATAAGTTTTACCTATCAATAATAATACTATTAACTATATCTACTCTATTTATGAACAATAGAGGATTAATTGGATTAATACCAGTAATCGCAACTACAACAATAACTCTAGGTATGCTAGTAGAAGATGATAGAAATTTCAAAATAATAATACTATTAGCAGTAATACTCTGGTCAATACATGATTATTATATTAAATCATACACAACCTTTGCATTCGATCTATTCTCAATACTAGGTTCAGGATATTCAATAATAAAACAATCTAAAAGCATTAATAAAAAATAATATTGTCTTTTACAGATTATATGATACAATATTGTTGTATCTAAATTGCGGATGTAGTTTAGTGGCTCGAATACGGCCTTGCCAAGGCTGTGACGGGGGTTCGATTCCCCTCATCCGCTCCATTAGGAAATCTGTTCGAACTATTTAGTTTGAACTTAATATATAGAATCAATCGAAAGATTGATTTTTTTGTGTCTTACAAAAAAATCATCCTAAAGAAAGGATGGTGTTTATAATTAATAATATCAATTATAATTATCGTATTACTATTACTAATTTTTTTATTCCAGTGAAGAACCATTTCAAATCATCATAGTTGACAAATTCGTTGTTATAAATAAAATTGTTATCATATATATTTTTAATTTCGTCATAGTTATTCAATTTTATCCCTCACTTTTAATACATAGATATTTAAAGCAATTGTAATTTCATTAATCATTTTATCATAATCATAATTTTTTGATAAAGGTGTCATATTAATCAAATTTAGCATTGATTCTTCACTTAATTCTTTTCTTTCATTTATTGTATATTTTTTTAAAATAATATAATTTTTGTCTATGTTCTTTTCAATTTGCAGTTCATTTTCATATTCTTTAATATGTAAAAGTTCTCTTAATTCATATAAATATTCTTTTTTTGGAGTTACTTTAATTATAATTCCATCCTGTTTTAATATTCTATTCATTTCTTTTTCATTAGATGGGGATAGAATATTTAATATAACATCAACGCTTTTATTATCTAATGGCATATAGTTTAGATTCGCAACCAATGGAATAAAATTACTTTTAACATAATCTGTTGCACATTCAACACCGACTTTGGATATATCTACCACTATAATAAAAGATTGACTGTTGTTTATTAAATTTAAAATCATATTATCATGTGTACCATCACCGCGTCCCATGTCTATCAGGGCACCATTCTTAATACAACAAACTTTTAGAGTGAATATGATTTAACATATATAATAAGAAAGGATTTGTAAGTGAATAGAATTTAAAGACATAAAAATAAGAGTCTTTCGGCTCTCATCAGTTTTACTCTTAAAACTGCTCGTGTTTACTAAAATTTTCCGAACAGTTATTTTATCAGTTTCTTAACTTTTTCTGCATATTCATTTGGATGATTAATGCTTAAGTCTCCATGATAATAACCACTTAATATTTCTAATTCACTATTAATTAATTCATCATGTATTCTTTTTGCAGATTTAATCATAATTAGTCTTTCTTTACTTCCTACTATCACTATTGATTTTGATTTGTTAGTTTTTATATTCTTAAGATGATAATTGGAATTAGCTTTTAAAAATGAAATCATATTATTTTTTGTTATATTAGAACTATCAATATAATACTTATCAAATAATTCTTTTTTTATTTTTAAACTTTTAAATTGGAGTTTAGAAAACCACCTTTTTTTTATAAGTCCATAAGACATATTAATTGATGGTTCTATAAGTCTATTTGTCATTTTCATTTGGCATACTAAAGCACTTTCAATTATTGCATATTCACATATATTGTCTCTTTTTGACAATATATCTAATAAAATTTGTGCTCCTAATGAAAGTCCTCCTATAAGTTTAACATTTCCGTTATAATTATTATCAATATATTCAATTATTTCATTCGCATTATTTTCAATAGAAGTAAAATCCCTATCACTTCCTGAATGACCATCTAATATTGGTAATATTACATGATAATTACTTTTTAATATTTCTGACACTTCTTCATAATTCCACCATGATAATCCACCACCATGTAATAATATAATAACATCTTTATTAGATTTACCATATTCTTTAACTATCATAAAATCACCCCTTAGTTAAATTATAACACGTATAATACTGATTAGTAAATTGATGAACTTGCTAATCATTGATTTACTAGTATAATAATTTTTACTTATTTTATAAAATAAGTAAAAATTATACGGTTGAGTTTAGGCAAATTATAACACGGGTCACCGTATCCACTTTTATGACGGCCTAGCTCTTTTCTTTTTATTATCCTAGTTTTAGAATGTGAGGATTATTTATTAATCTTATATAACAAGCGTGATGAGGAGTAAGAGGCAAAAAGAGTTCAATCGTTAAAAAAAGGAGGATGCTTATGCATAATTGTTTAGCTATTGATGTAGCTAAAGGTAAAAGTATGGTTACTCTAGTTAGTTCTAATGGTGAAGTTCTAATTGATCCATATGAGGTTAATCATTCTATTATTGATTTTACTAATTTACTTAATAGAATTAAAAAACTTAAATTAGATAACATTTCTGTGATAATGGAATCAACTGGTATCTATCATAGACCTATTGAAAGATTTTTAGTGGAAAATAATTTTAAAGTATTTGTTATTAATCCTATCTATGGAAAGATGAAAAAAAGAAATTTAAGAAAGACTAAAACTGATAAGGAAGATTGTTTTAACTTAGTTAATTTATTTATATCTAATACTTTTAAAGAGTATATAAAACCCGATCAATTATATTTAGATTTAAACGCTTTATCTAGACAATATTTTGCTTTGGATGAATTATGCGTAAATATTAAAAATAGATATAGAAATCTAGTTTACTTATGTTTTCCAGAATACGAAAACATATTTAAAGATAGTCTTATCTATTCTAATATTGCTTTAAAATTTATTGAAGCATTTCCTCATGCTGATATTATTTTTAATACTAGAATTGATAAACTTCAAAATTTCTTTAAAAAACATAAATTTAGATATTGGAAATCAAAAGCTTTTAAGATTAAAGAAATTTCTTCTTCTTCATATCCTTCTGTTAATATGAATGATGAAATAGTTTCTAACCTATCCCAAATTGCTAGACTTGTTAATGAATATCAAAAAGAAATTGATATTATTAAATATAAAATAACTTTTCTAGCTAAAAAATCTAAATACTTTGAACCAATTAATTCTATTTATGGTATTGGTGAGTTTACTACTTCTATTATTATTGCTGAACTTGGTGATATTAATAGATTCAACAATATTAAAGAATTAACTGCTTATTGTGGATTAGATCCATCAATCAAACAATCTGGTAAATCAATTAATGTACATGGACCTATTTCTAAATCAGGAAATAAATATATGAGAAAGATTCTTTATATTACTTGTTCAAATATTATTAGACTTACTGCTATATCTAAAAGTGAAAATGATATTGAAATTTATTACAGAAAAAAACGTAATGAAGGAAAGCATCATTACGCATCTATTGTTGCCTGCACAACTAAACTGCTTAGAAAAATTTTAGCTTTGTGTAAGCAATTAGATAATTAGTAATCGTCACCATCCAATTACTAATAACATTATATTACAAACTAACGCATTATTTGTAAATTTTTAAAATTTTATAAATTTCGCGTCTTTTTGTAGTGACTATAATACCATAAAATTTTATAGTTGACAAATCTTAGAATGTCATAAAAGGACAAGTATTACACTTGTCCATATATTGTAGAGAGTTTTGAAAAACTTATTTTCTTATTTTACATTGTGCTTATAATTTTATAACTTCATATATCATCTCCTTACAACAATAATATTAATATAGTAATGTGTAAGTTATTTGATAAAAATATGTGAAATTATGTTATTTCTTTTTCTTACTCTCATCTACATAAGAAATACCAGTACCAGGAATACTAATAGTCTTTCTAATTTTTCCATTAGCACTTCTACCTATTCTAAATCCCTTAAAACCCCAAGAAAAACCTGCTCCTGACTTACCTAAATTAATATTAATACCAAAAGGTAATCTAATTGTCTTTCTAAATCTTAAACCCATTATTTCACTCTCCTAACTACATTATTTTTAATTGATTTTAGTATAGTATCAAAATTATCATCACCTTTAACTGTAATCATACGAGTACCAATATCCCCATCAATATCTCTATATGCTTCAGTAACAATAACATCATCAAATAAATTAAAGAAATCCCGATAATTACAAATATTATCATATAAACTACTACTAATACATAAAGGAACTACTACAGTACAAAACCCCTTATATTTAGCCCAATCATCATATCCTGCAACACCATTCATCGTAACAATAACATTCTTATAATCAACTAAAGATGCTACTAAACTATTCGCAGAATCTCTACTAATAACACCATCTAAAGATACATTATTATTTACACAATAATCTCTTAAATATAAACTATGTAAACTATCTTCATAAGGTTTACCATAAAAATCTACCTTATCTTCATAAAATATCGTTAATTTCCTAATATCATACATACTATCACCATATAAATTATATCATTAATTTTAACTTTATGGTATAATATGCTCATCAGGAGGATTTATGGACGATATAAAAAATTTAGAAATTAACTATAATACAGTAAAAAAAGCAGAAAAGAATTACAAATTAGTAAAAGCATTAAATGATTATTCTAAATACGGACTACCTATCGGATTAGCCATACTAGTATCTACATCAGTAAATACACTATTAGGAAATGCTTCAAATAATATTGTAACTGCATCAGGAGTATTAATAACACTATCATCAAGTGTATTGTATAAAAGATATGATAATGATGAACAAATTGCTAAAAAAGATTTTGAAAATCAAAAATATCTACTAGAACAAAAAATATTAACAAAATAAAAGGCCTAAGCCTTTTTTATTTTATAATAACACTTCTCTTACCAACACTATTATATATATAATTTATCCTATCATTAGAAATAACCCAACTAGTAACACCATCACTATGTCTCCAAGGATCTATCAAATAATGTTCTAAAGTAATCTTGTTATATCCAGCAAGCAAATAAACATGTAAATTAGATGGAATACCTTTATTAATAGGATCTTTTAATCCACTAGTAAGATATATAACTATAGGATTACCTTTATCAAGTTCTTTATCTAACTCTAATATACTATAACCAGTAGAATCAACTACATCACAATTACAATAACTCTTACCAAAACTAGCTAAAGCATTACTATCTATCCAATGTAATTTATCACTGGGATAAATATCTCTAATAGAATATATAAAACCCTTACTAGGATCATCACTCTTAGGAACACTATCACTAATATCAAAAATATCCTTATCAAGTACATAACCCTTATAATGTAAACCCATTAATAAAGATGTCACCTCACATGCATTATAAAGTTTATTATCATTTTGACTAAGATATTCAATATCTAATCTCTTCCAAGCATGTAATACCAACTTACTATAAATGTACTTGCTTAAAATAATAATACTAAATACAATAATAAAACTACTAGCAATAATTAATAATCTCTTTTTCATAATTCACCTATTACTATTATACAATTAAAAGATATCATAAGATATCTTTATTTAATGCTAAGTACTGCATCCTCTAAATATACATTGTCATAATAATTATTTTTTTCTAAAATTTCTATCCATGCTAATAATAAATCTTTAGCATCCTCATCGCCTTTTCTATAAATTATTCTTAGATACATTCCAATTGTTGCGAAATAATCTACTAGGATATCCATAGTATTTAGTTCATGTAATGCTCCAACCAAAGCTCTTATAATATTTAAAGCTTCAACATATATAGGCCTATTCATCATTTTCTTACATAATTCCATATAATCAGTTAAAGAAAATTTTTTTAATACAATAGAATTATAAATTCTATTAAAATAATATTCATATGATTGTATAGGTAAATATGAACAAAATTTTTCTCTAATATTATCTCCATCTAACAAAAAGTTGTCATCTGAAAAATCCATTAAAAATTTCTTAATATCTTCCGCAGGAATTGTACCAATTAATTCACTAATAGTTATATCATTTTTAGGAACATATTCTTTTAATTTAACTACTTCATATTTATGATTTTTTATCGCAAGTAATACTGCTACTTCATGTTTACAAGGAAAATCATATGGACAATCACACCTCTTCGTAATAAACCCACCTTCTAAATCAATATCTATTTCAACATCATATAAATCATTACCCTCTACAGAAGCAATAAATTTATTATCAGCATTAATAACAGATACTACATTACCATCATCATAATATTCTCTACCTCTTTTTAATATCTGATACTCAAAAGACTCTAACTCTTCATCAATTAACTCATCAATATCATATAACTTATTTTTAATTATAAAACCAGTATTATCATCTTTCTTCTCAATATTAAAAATCATACTATCACCTCACCCATATTATATCACTAACAACTAAAAATAGAACTTTTATTCTTAAAGTTCTATTTAAAATATTTAGATATATAAATAAGATTATTATTATCTCTAACCCAAACCATTTTTTCTTCTAACCTTTTAATACTATTTACATCAAGTCTATAAATTACAGCATATCTCCTAATTTCATCTAATTCTAAATTATCAATATGTTAACTTTCATCTATTTCACCTCATACATTAACTTGGAGAAAATACAAAGCAAAAAGATTATAGAAAATACTACTAGAAATGTTGTTATTATTCTTTTGCAGCATAAATAATATGGCATTTTACTTTCCAATGAAGTAAAGGCTAATCAGATGATAGCAGAAGCCTTGAACAATGTTTCAAAAGGATATGTGTCTTATGTTGGTAATCCAAAATTAATGAATAATGTAATGGCTGACATTGTAATTCAGATGCCAACACAAATAGAAGAACGAGAACAGTTATCTTTGCTTTTTGCTAATCTCGACAACCTTATCACTCTTCATCAACTATTGTATTTTTTAACTGTTTAAAGTTGTTAATGTTCTCATAATTTTATCAATATCTGTATTTTCTAGTTCCTGAATAATATGTAAATATATTTTTTGAGTTGTTGTCATACTTGAATGACCTAATCTATGTGCAACACTTGCAATTGACACTCCTGCAAATAATAGTAAGCTTGCATGTGTATGTCTTAAACCATGTATAGAAATAATAGGTATATCTACTTTTTTACAATGTCTTGATAAAATATCATTTATTGTAGAATTATATATTTTTCTATCAATAAAAATAGGTTTGTCTTCTTCTAAATTCTTAACCAGTTCAGAAAATTGTATAACAGTTTGCCAATCTAATTGTATTTTTCTAACAGATGATTTATTTTTAGTAGGTTCAAAACCACCACCATCTTTGTAATTCCATGTCTTTTCAATATTAATAGACTGATGTGGAAAATCAAAATCATTTGGAGTTATTGCTAATGCTTCTGAAAATCTCATACCTGTTTTAGCAATTAAATATATTAACCAATCATCATTAATTTCATTCGTTAAATTTAAATCACTTATTAATTTCTGTAATTCAAATTGATTTAAATATTTTTCTTTCTTTTCTCTTGGAGTTTTACCTTTTATAATTGCTTTTCTGGTAGGATCTTTTTCTAATAATCCTTCATCAACTGCATCTAATATAGATGCTTTTAGTTGATGATGAAAATCCATAGTACTTTGTCTTTCATGTTTTTCAGCATATAAATTTAATAATTCTTGATAATTTATTCTAGTTAATTCTTTAACTTTTAAATTAGGTGCTAATTTTTTTATCCAACCTAAAGTTAGATTGTATTTTTGCATTGTTGATTTTCTAATTGCTCCTTCTTTATATACTTTTATCCATCTTTCATAATATACATAAAATAATTCGTTATTATCGTTAGTGTTCATTTTCTTATCTTCTCCTTTTTATTCTAATTAAGTTGATGAAGAGTGATAAGGTTATCTATATTTGTTAAATAGTTACTAATAGCAATTTGTTCTTTTTTATCTTTTGGATAAGAAACATCAATTTTATTTAACTGTTCATATGATAAAAATGGTAATCCACTTCCACCACATATTTTATTTATATCTTTATGGAAAAGCATATAATAACCAAATTTATTATTTATTAAATCGCTTTTAGGCTTAGAAATAGCACCATTATAAGTAACAAAGTGTTTTCCTTCTCCCCATAATACTGAACCTGCATATTCGCCCATATGTCCTATTATTACAGAGCTTTCGGTATTATAATTTGTATATCCTCCTATAATACCATTTGCTCCATAAACTGGATATTTTCCTCCATTACTAGGGTTATTATTAAATTCACCATATTGGAATTTGTATATATCTCCCAACTTACGCTGTTCCCAATAAAAAAGGAAGATTATCTCTAATCTTCCATATCTTTTTCTTTTATTGAAATATCGAAACCATTTTCTAATATAAATCTTCTTAACAATTGTTGCCCTTTAATGTATACTTCAAATGGTTGCAAAGATTTCTTTTTTATTTTGTCAAAATATTCTTTTGCTTTATTCATATCAATTGTTTTGGATAATTTTTCAAATCTTCCAAAATCATCAATATTTTTTTCTGTAACAACTTGAGACATTAAATTTCTTAATGCTACCTCATCATATCCAAGAATACTACAAAAATCTTTTATTTCATCATTCTTTTCTTTATTTGCATATTCATAAATATAATCCATAAATTGTTTTGTAGAATCTAACTCAATATTACCAGAATCAATATCATGAATTAAAATATTTGCATATTTTTGTTCTTGCTGTGAAAGACTTGCAAAAGATTTATGTAGTTCATTTAATGATTTTTCAAGTTCTTCTGGATTAATATTAGTTTGATGTAATGATTTAAGATATTTATCAAACTTTGAATTCATGTAATCTGCATCTATTTTTCCAGTGTCAATTTCAATAATAGTTGGATCTATCTTATATGGAATATCATCATCGTCATCTTTTGTACCTCTATTGTTTTGAACTTCATTATATCTTTGTATTAATGCATTATATGATGTTTCATCACAATCTGTTTTAATACATTCATTATATGATGATAAGTCAGCTTCTCTTGTTTCCATATTTTCATATAATACTTCTTCTATTTCTTCAGTTGTTTCTCCCCTATCATCCACATAATATAAATCTTTATCCCACTTAAATCCTTGAACTCTGGCAGCATTTAAATATTTATTAAATTCTTGAAATAATTTAACAAATTTTGCTTTATCAGCCTTATCATCTGGTAATCTTTCAAAATTATAAATTCCATTACTATTAAATAGATCTTTTATTTCTTCATATTTAGAATTCATATGTTTAAGATTTTCATCTATTTTATCAACAAATAATCCAAATGGTTTATCTCCTGAATATAGTTTTAGAGCTTTATTAACATTACTTTGCATTGTGTTTGTTTTTCTATAATATTTTATTATTCCAAAATCTTTTCCTTTTCCAAAAACTCTATTTGTTCTAGAAAATGCTTGAATAATATTTTGATATTTTAGCATTTTATCTAAATATAAAGTATTTAAATATTTAGAATCATATCCAGTCAACATTTGGTCAACTACTATTAATAAGTCTAATTTTTCTTCTGATTTATTATCTATCATTGAATATTGCTTTTTATGAGCAAGACGTAAAGAAATATCTTTTTTCATCTTATCATATGTTGGAATTGTAAATGATTGATTATACATTCTATAATAATCTTCTATTATTTCAACAAGTCCATCTTCTTTAAGTGCCGCTCCGCCAGTATTATCTAAAGATGGATCAAATAATCCAGTTATATTCAAATTGTGGTCGTATAACTTAAATTGACGATAGTATTTTATTGCTTCTTTAATACTTGATGTAGCAAGTATTGCAGAAAAAGTTCTACCATAACTTATTCTGCCCCAATTTTCTAGTATGTTTGTTATAACTTGATTTCTATGTTCATCGTTATCATATTGAGCATCAGGAATATAATCTTCTATTCCTTTTATATATTCTCCTGATTCATTTTCATATCCACACATAGGGACATTATTCATATATTTATAGTAAATATCTTTTTTAGATTCATCAGTTAATTCACTAAAATCTTTAGCTTTTGCTTTTTCTAAAGCAACCGCTTCTCTAAGAGAATTATCAGAATATGTTTTTACCATTGATGGATCAAATCCCAAAACATTTCCATCTCTTATTCCATCAGCAATACTATATCTGTGTAATTCATCACCAAATACATCAGATTGAGTTAACCCTTTAACAGTATTTTCTTTAAATATTGGTGTTCCAGTAAACCCAAAGAATAATGCTTTTGGAAACGTTTCTTTAATAGATATTAACATATCTCCAAAAGTATCTCTATGACATTCATCTATAATAAATACTAATCGTTTTTTATTTATTTCAGCTATATCATCTAAGTTTAATGAAACATCTTTAATTCTTGCCATTTTTTGAATTGATGTAACAATTAATGTTTTGTTTGAATCATCGCTTTTTAATTTAGAAATTAAATCAAAAGTATTTTTAGTTCCCGCTACTTCTCCATCATCATCAATAAATCCTTTAAACTCTCTTAAAGACTGATCACCAAGTTCTACTCTATCAAGTAAGAATACAACTTTGTCAGCATCTTTAGAGTTTGCTATCAATTCTGCAGATTTAAACGATGTTAATGTTTTACCAGAACCTGTTGTATGCCATATATATCCACCATGCGAATCTAATGAATTCCAATCATTCTTAGATACTCTATCAGATATTTTCCAAGCTGCAAAATACTGATAACTTCTCATTACTTTTAATACGCCATCTAAATCATCAGCAACTGTATAAAATCCAATTAGTTGATGAGCCATTGGAATTGATAAAAATTTATCTGCTATCTCTTTCCAATCATTTATAGGTTCATTATTAAAGTTAGCCCAATGAAAATAAAATTTATTATTAAACTTTCCTTCGCATCCAGGATTAGCAAAATATATTGTTTCTTCTGGATTCATAGCAACAAATATTTGAACTAATGAGAATAATCCAGTAAATACTCCTTCATATGAATATTTTTCTATTTGATGAACAGCTTGTGTAACGTCAATTTTACTTTTCTTTAATTCTATATGAATAACAGGCATTCCATTTATCAAAAGCATAATGTCTCCACGTCTGTCATTTAACATAGATTTTGTTTTAAATATAGGTTGTTCAGCTATTTGATATCTTGATTGACCGGCAGCTATTTCGTTTCTGTCATATATTTTTAAACTAACTTCCTTGCCTAAGTGCAATTTATCATTTGGATTATCTCTTTTAATACTTACAGAAGTTCCATTAATAAATCCATTTAACCTTAATGGAGTTCTTAATTTCGTAATTTGTTCAAGAATTTGTTGCATTTCAGTATCAGTAAGTGGTTCATTATTTAACCTGTCTATGTTTCTATTATTTTGGAATAGTATATCCTTCCAATTATTGATTAAATCGTCTTCAGTAGGATGGTTTAATACTCCACCTTCCCAACCTTTTGTCTTTAAAACTTCAACTAAATCATGCTCAAATTGTAGTTCATCAGTATATATCATATTAAATCAACTCCTATACAAACATTTTCTCTAATAAACTCTTCTTAATATTTTGTAATTTATCTAACTTACGTTGATGAAGAGTGATAAGGTTATCTAGATTGCTAACAAAATCTGCTATTTTTTTCTGTTCCTCTAATTTTGTTAAAGGCATATATAATTTTTGATAATCACCTAAATTATAATTTGTTCTTCCATCTCCAGTTGAAATAGCAATAGCCCAATTTTTATGTTTTTCTGTATTTAAAAAAGTAGATAAATAATATGAATTAATGATTTGTTGATTTGGTCTAGTAATTATAGTTGCAAAACCTATTGATTTATCGGTGTTTTCTTCAATAACAGCCGATGTTCCAACGTCACCAGTGTGTACTGTAATAACATCCCCAATGTTATGTTTTCTATTATTATTTTTATTTGCAAATTCATCATCCAGATAAATAGGTTGTTCATCAAATTCAAAATGATTATCTTTAATATCTGAATTTCTTATTAACAAAGTACCAGAATTTTTATAGTGACTTGTCATTGTTGTAACTAACCCAATTGATATTTTTCCAATATCTGTAACCTTACGTTGTTCCCAAGAATAAACAATTTATTATTGTTTTTCAACGGAATGAATAGGGGAAAATGGAAAATTATGGTATAATTGTAAGTGATATTTAAGGTTTTAGGGAGTGAGAATATGAATAAACAACAATTAGCATCAAAAATATGGGAATCTGCAAATAAAATGCGTTCAAAAATAGAAGCAAACGAATATAAAGATTATATTTTAGGATTTATTTTTTATAAGTTTTTATCAACAAAAGAAATAAATTATTTAAAAGAGCATTACTATACTGAAGAAAATATTAAACAATTAAATGAAGCGAATCATGATTCAGTGGAACATCTTCAAAAAAATATTGGATATTTTATATCTTACGATGATTTATTTTCAACATGGATATCAAATGGTAATGATTTTAAGATTCAAGATGTAAGAGTTGCTTTATCTGCTTTTAGTCGTAATATTGGAAAAAGTTATAAAAAAGTATTTGAAGGTATATTTACAACACTTGAAACAGGATTAAGTAAATTAGGAGATACAGAAGCTTCACAAAGTAAAGCTGTAAGAGATTTAATTAATTTAATAAAAGATATTCCAATGGATAATAAAGAAGACTATGATGTTTTAGGATTCATATATGAATATTTAATTTCTAATTTTGCAGCTAATGCAGGTAAAAAAGCAGGAGAATTTTATACTCCTCACGAAGTATCAAAACTTATGTCTGATATAATTGCTAATTATTTAAAAGATAGAGAACATATTGAAATATATGATCCTACAAGTGGATCAGGTTCATTGTTAATTAATATAGGTAATTCAGTTGCAAAATATATGAACGATTCAAATGGAATTAAATATTATGCTCAAGAATTAAAACAAAATACATATAACTTAACTAGAATGAATTTAATAATGAGAGGAATTTTACCAAGTAATTTATTTGTAAGAAATGGTGACACTCTTGAAAATGACTGGCCTTATTTTGATGAGTCAGATCCAGAACATACATATAATCCTTTATATGTAGATGCTGTTGTTTCAAATCCTCCTTATTCTCAACAATGGGATCCAGATGATAGAGAAACAGATTCAAGATATAAAGAGTATGGTTTAGCTCCAAAGGGAGTCGCAGATTATGCTTTCTTACTTCATGACCTATATCATTTAAAAACTGATGGAATTATGACAATAGTTTTACCTCATGGTGTTTTATTTAGAGGTGGAGAAGAAGGTAAGATTAGAAAGAATTTAATAGAACATAATAATATAGATGTTATTATTGGTTTGCCTTCAAATATTTTCTTTGGTACAGGAATTCCAACAATAATAATGGTATTAAAGAAAAATAAAACAAATACAGATATTCAAATAATTGATGCATCTAAAGGATTTGTTAAAGAAGGAAAAAATAATGTTCTAAGAGCATGCGATATTAAGAAAATTGTGGATGCTATTGTTAAAAGAGAGAATATAGATAAATTTTCTAAAGTTGTTTCTTTAGAAGAAATAAGAAATAATGATTACAACTTAAATATTCCTAGATATGTTGATTCATCAAAAGAAGCAGAAAGTTATGACATTTATGCATCAATGTTTGGAGGAGTACCTTCTAATGAATTGAATAAATATAATTTATTTTGGAATACTTTCCCTAATTTGAAAGAAAATTTGTTTAATAAAGTTAACAATGATTATTATGAATTGAAAATAGAAAATCCATATGAATTTATCAATGATTATTCAAGTGTAAAAGATTATGTTGTGAATTTTAAAAATAAAATAGATTCTTATTCAAAAGAGTTGAAACATGAATTAATAGATAATATGAATACAGTTGATATTGGCTCAGAAGAAGAAAAAATATCAGATAGATTGTTTAATATTATTAACGATATAAAACTAGTTGATAACTATAAAGCTTATCAACTGTTAGATGACACGTGGAATAAAGTAGCACAAGATTTAGAAATTATTCATAAAGAAGGATTTGATTCTTGTTCCCAAGTAGAACCTAATATGGTTATTAAAAAGAAAAATGGAGCAGATGTTGAAGTTCAAGATGGATGGAAAGGAAAAATCGTTCCTTTTGAAATAGTTCAAAATAGATTCTTAAATGAAGAATTAAAGAAATTAGATGAAGAGAATAATAGATTAAATGAAATTACAAGTATTTATGACGAGGTGTTAGATGAATTAAGTGAAGAAGATAAAACGTCTATCGATTCATTACTAAATGATGATAATACAGCGTTTAAATTTGCAGAAATTGCTAAAAAAGTTAAAGAATTAAAGAAAGATAAAGAAGTTATTGTTGAAGATAGTATTGAAGAAAAATTATTAAAATTAAATGATTTATATTTAGAAGAAAAAGAATTAAAAACTAAATCCAAAAATGATACTAATAAATTACAAGTAAAAACTAAAGAAAAAGTAGAATCTTTAACTGGTGACGAAGTATATGAATTATTACAGGATAAATGGATAAATCCAATAAAAGAAAACATTTCTAATATAATTAATGAAGTAATAAGTGATTTTTCTAAAAATATTGAAAAACTATCTGAAAAGTATGAAGAAACTTTTGAAGATTTAGAAAAAGAAATAAATCAAATAGAAAAAAGTTTATCTTCAATGATTGATGAACTTACTGGCAATGAATTTGATATGAAAGGTCTTGAGGAATTAAAATCTTTATTGAATGGTGATTATAATGAGTGAAAATAGTAATTTAACACCTAAAATAAGATTTAAAGGATTTACTGATGCTTGGGAACAGCGTAAGTTGAGGGAAATGTGTCAGATTACTATGGGACAATCTCCTGATGGCTCAACATATAGTGAAACACCGTCAGATTTTATTCTTGTTCAGGGAAATGCGAACTTGAAAGATGGGTGGGTTTTTCCTCGAATCTGGACAACACAAAAAACAAAAACAGCCGATGCTGGGGATTTGATTATGAGCGTTCGCGCTCCTGCTGGAGCAATGGGAAAAACCGCTTATAATGTGGTTCTCGGGCGTGGTGTTGCAGGAATAAAAGGAAACGAATTTATCTATCAATCTCTCGTGAAGATGGATTCTGATGGTTATTGGAAAAAGCTTGCTGCCGGTTCAACTTTTGAATCCATAAACTCTGATGTTGTAAATGGTGCAGAACTTATTATTCCACAAGATATAGAGGAACAAATTCAAATAGGTTCTTTCTTTGCCAACCTCGATAACCTTATCACTCTTCATCAGTTAATGCCTTTTTTATAAAAAGCCACATAAAGCAAAAAAATGACGGCACAAGGCCGTCTTCAGGGGGTTCGGTTGAATATACTCTCATATATAAGAAACATGAGAGAATATCGGCACGATTAATACCATCGTGCATATTAATTATGCTTTATTTTTATCTTTTTGTCAATAATTAAATCATATCATCTAAATACATATTAGTTTGTACTACATAACTTATAGTAGTCATTAATACTATTAATAATACTAATACTATACTATCAGTATTAAGTAATCTTACAAGTATTAAACTTAATATACTAGATGAAGATATACTAAACATAAATACTAAATATTTATCAAATATATAAGTACTTATAAATAATCCTATAAGTCCACCTATTATTAATAATAAATATAATACATATATATTATTACCTACATATAAATTACTCTTTATAATATATTCAGCAATATATGCAACTACTCCAGCACCAAATAGAAATGATACTATATAGAAATTTATCTTCTTTAATAAATAACTTAATATAAATACTCCTACTCCACTTAATATACATATACTAGTAGAAATATTTCCTATATCATATGTAAAATACTTAACTAAAAACCATGTAATTATACCACTTAGTATACTAAGAGATAACCTATGCGTTTTATACCCTATCATTGATAGATATAAACCTAATACTACCATTACTATAACTTCTACTATATTCATAAACCCTCCTTAAGCATTAGTTATTTGACTAATTAATTTTATCTTTAAACTACTATTATCATTACTACTATCTTTTAAATATAATTCACTATCTTTCTTAGCTTGTAATAATATTTTATAATCTTCTTTTAAACTTGCTATCTTAAAAGTCATATCACCTGATTGTTTAGTACCAAACAAATCTCCATGTCCTCTTAATTTAAAATCCTCTTCACTAATAACAAATCCATCATCTACTTTTTCCATTACTCTAAGTCTATCTGCATCACTATCACTAATTAATATACATCTAGACTTAATACTTCCTCTTCCTACTCTTCCTCTTAATTGATGAAGTGTTGAAAGACCAAATCTATCAGCATCAAATATTACTATAACAGAAGCATTAGGATTATCTACCCCTACTTCTATAACAGTAGTAGAAATAAGTATTTGTACTTCTCCATTTCTAAACTGATTCATAATATTATCTTTAGCTAAACTAGTCATCTTACCATGTATAATATCAGCTTTATACTTATCTTTAAAAGCAAGTTTCATTTGTTCTTTTAAAGTAAGTACACTACTAATATCACCACTTTCTTCACTATCTTCTATTAAAGGACTAATTACATATATTTGATGTCCAAGTTTTAACTCATCATACATTATTTGTAATACATCTTTTAATTCATCTCTTCTTTTTAAAGTAGTAACTATAGGAGCTCTTCCTTTAGGTTTTTCTTTTATTATAGAAACATCCATATCTCCATATATAGTTAAAGCATAAGTTCTAGGTATAGGAGTAGCACTCATATAAAGTACATCTGGTCTTACTCCTTTATTTTGTAAATTAGCTCTTTGATTTACTCCAAATCTATGTTGCTCATCTGTAATAACTAATCCTAAATTATTATAATTAACATCATCCTGGATTAAAGCATGAGTACCAACTACCATATTAATACTACCTTCACTTAATCCTTTATATATTAATATCTTATCTTTTTTACTAGTAGAACCTGTAAGTAAACTAACTTTTATATCTAATCCTTTTAATAATTCTACTAAATTATCATAATGTTGTTGAGCAAGTATCTCAGTAGGAGCCATTAAAGCACTCTGATACCCACTATAATAGTTAGCAATCATCGCAATAAACGAAACTATAGTCTTACCAGTCCCAACATCTCCTTGTAATAATCTATTCATTCTAGAAGGACTTTCTAAGTCATTACATATATCTTCTATTGCTTTTTTTTGATCACTTGTTAATTCATAAGGAAACTTACTTATTACTTTATTTAACTTATCTCTATCTATTACTCTTACTAATCCATTCTTCTCTTTCTTATTTTGATATTTCAAATAATTAATCTTAAACATAAAAGTAAATAATTCTTCATATTTTAATCTAGTCCTAGCCTCATTTAACTTATCCATAGTAGATGGATTATGTACTATATTTAAACTAGTCTTTTTATTTAAAAAATTATATTTAGATAAATACTCATCTGGTATATTATCTTCTATATCTCTACCAAACTCTAATAAAGCCATATTTATATAAGTAGAAATATTTTTATTAGTTAATCCACTAGTCGCATGGTATATAGGATCTATTCTAACAGTACCAGTTAATCCACCCATCTTTATCTCACTACAAGTAATCACATTTTTTATTTTATCGTATTTACCTATAACAGTAACACTAGTCCCAACCATTAACTGACTCTTTAGAAATGCTCTATTAAATATAGATACTCCTACTACTCCTGAATTAGTTACTAATCTAAAACTCATCTTATTAAGACCAGCTTTAAATCTCATCAGTATAGGTACACTTTCTACTTTACCATCTATTACTATTCTAGCTTCATCTTCACATTTACTCAAGTCTCCTCTTTCAAGTATTTCATACCTAAAAGGATAATGAGTCACTAAATCATCGATAGTATTTATCCCTATCTTATTGAGTAATTGAAGACTCTTAGGTCCAATACCTTTAACTTGTTTTAATTCTGCCAAAAGTATCACTTCCTTCTTGGCATATTATAGCATACTTTTCTTACTTTTTAAAGAAATAAACAAAGTTTTTTTAATTATTTAAATTATTTATTTTTTTTATCAAAAATGATTGACATTTACCATCTTTTCGATTAGTATATAAATCACCAATTCGGTATTAGGCGAATTGGTCGCTAGTATCACACTAGCCAACCCCTTTTTATTCTTTTTTGAGGTCGTCCTTCAGGGGGTACGACCTCTAGATAAAAAATTAAGAAGATGTTTTATGCATCTTCTTTTTTTATTTTAATTTAACTTTTCTATACATAAATACTGATATAGTACTAATAATAATTATACTTACT
>ERZ773031.640-NODE-640-length-18730-cov-10.627631_pt1 | contig 18730 bp, 17 predicted proteins | sample MGYA00511666_ERZ773031 | MGnify/ENA primary metagenome ERZ773031 (study PRJEB29015, sample SAMEA2738135) | human oral metagenome | biome: human oral; feature: human-associated habitat; material: saliva | place: China | collected 2250 ...
TGATTGGCTGTTTCAAGGGTGAGTTGTTGGTCCTTATCCAGAAGATCTTGATTTTCCTGAGACAAAAGAGCATTTTTTTTCAAATGCTCTTTACGTTCTTGCGGTGTCTTCTTGGAAAAACCAGTCCAAGAGAGTTTAGTCATATTAATTTCCTTTGTAGATACGTTGGTGTTCAGAGATTTCAGCTAAACGGAAAGCTCCGGTGTGGTAATCAGCGAATTGAGTAGAACCAGTGTCATCCAACTGAGCCTCTTCATAGAAAAGTTTTTCATAATCAGCAACGCTTAATTGTTGACGTTTGGCAAAGGTATCTAGGCGGTCCGAACGAAGCAGGTCTTTGTAACCTTCAACCAGACGACCTGAGAAAATCTCAGAGACAGCTCCAGAACCGTAAGAGAAGAAGCCAATCTTATCTCCGGCTTTAAGGTCTTGCGACTGTTCAAGCAAAGACAGAAGTCCAAGATAGAGTGATCCTGTATAGATGTTTCCAATTTGACGACTATAGGTAATTGAAGCATCGAAGTTGTTTGTCAGACGCTCTTTATTCTCTGGATTCAAATCTTTTGGAATAATCTTGTTAAGTCCCTTAAGAGCTAGCTTAGGATAAGGGAGATGGAGACAAAAAGCGGCAAAATCAGCAAAGTCAGCCTGATGGCGTTCTTGATAAGCTGCCCAAGTTGTCTTCAAACTGTCAAGGTACTGCTTGGTTGAATAAATGCCTTGAACAAAAGGCGTTGAACTGTAGTTTGGACGCCAGAAGTCCATGACATCACGAGTTTGTGCCACATTATCATCAGCAAGCTCCAAAATACGTGGATTCTGACTGACTAGCATAGCTACAGCACCAGCTCCCTGAGTTGATTCACCAGAAGATTCGACACCATAGCGGGCAATATCACTAGCGATAACCAGAACCTTGCTATCTGGGTGGGCTGCCACATGCAACTTAGCATAGTTAAGTCCAGCAGTTGCAGCGTAACAAGCTTCCTTCATTTCAAAAGAACGGGCAAAAGGCTGAATACCTAAAAGACTGTGAACATAGACAGCAGCAGCCTTAGACTGGTCAATGGAAGACTCAGTCGCCACGATGACCATATTGATAGCTTTTTTGTCGTCGTCATTTAAAATATCAGCCGCCGCATCAGAGGCAAGCGTCACGATATCTTCTGTAATCGGCGTAATACTGGTTGCATCAAGCATCAGCCCCTTGCTGAATTTTTCAGGCTCCGCCCCACGGGCAAGAGCGAGATCAGCCATGTTTAGAACATATTGACTGGTCGCAAAACCAATCTTATCAATTCCAATAGACATATGATGTTTCCTTTTTTCTTCATTGTAGAGTATCCAGATGATACTAATCTATAGTGATTTTACCATAAAAGAGCGCTTTCGCCTTGAAAAAACTTTGATAGTTAGTTATATCTTATTTGTTGTCTTCTTTTTTGATGAGGACTAGCGGATTTTACACGACTTACTTTTGCTATTCCATAGCTTATATTTCTCATTTACACCAGAATAAGGTAAAATTGAAGTGGTAATCTACTTGTTTTTTAGCTATGTTAGAAAAGTAAAATTGTTGTTATATATTGAAATCATTGCGAGCGTTAAGTGAGACTTTCCGCTGTGAGATAAGTGTCTGTAAATAAAGTGTTTTGTTTACAGACACTCGGAATTTTTGAGACCATAGGCTCAAAAATTAGTCTTGGAACTTCGAAGAAGTTCGCAGACGTCCGTAATCACTTAAGGGAAGTCTCAAAAAATACTTTATTTTCAATAGAATAAAGAGGAAAATCATGACAAAAGCAGACACTATATTTAAAGAAAATATCACTAAAATCATGGAAGAAGGCGTTTGGTCGGAGCAAGCACGTCCTAAATACAAGGATGGCACCACAGCCAACTCCAAATACATCACTGGAGCTTTTGCAGAATATGACTTGAGCAAGGGAGAGTTTCCAATTACCACTCTTCGTCCTATCGCTATCAAATCTGCTATCAAAGAAGTGTTTTGGATTTATCAAGACCAGACAAACAGCCTAGATGTCCTTGAAGACAAATACAATGTCCACTATTGGAATGACTGGGAAGTTGAAGGCGTGCCCGCCAATAATGGAGACAAGCGTTCAATTGGTCAGCGTTATGGGGCGGTCGTTAAGAAGCACGATATCATTAAGCGTTTGCTGTCTCAGTTGGAGGCTAATCCATGGAACCGTCGCAATGTCATCTCACTTTGGGATTACGAGGCCTTTGAGGAAACAGCGGGACTTCAGCCTTGTGCCTTCCAAACCATGTTTGATGTTCGTCGTGTGGGTGAGGACATTTATTTGGATGCCACTTTGACGCAGCGTTCTAACGATATGTTGGTGGCCCATCACATTAATGCCATGCAGTATGTGGCCCTTCAGATGATGATTGCCAAGCACTTTGGTTGGAAAGTTGGTAAATTCTTTTATTTCATCAATAACCTCCATATTTATGACAATCAATTTGAGCAAGCCGAGGAACTTCTCAAACGTCAGCCAGCTGATTGCCAACCACGTTTGGTCCTCAATATTCCTGATGGAACTAATTTCTTTGATATCAAACCGGAAGATTTTGAATTGGTTGACTATGATCCTGTTAAGCCTCAACTCAAATTTGACTTAGCAATTTAATAAACGTTGATAATTTAAGTCCATAAAGAGCTGGCAAAGTTTTTTCCAAGCTCTTTTTCTCTTTTTTTGTTAGAATGGATTGTAAACTTAAAAAGAAAAGGAAATACTGTGTCTAAACAACTCATTGCTATTTGGGCGGAAGCTCATAATCATGTTATTGGGAAGAATCACACCATGCCTTGGCATTTGCCTGCTGAACTGGCACATTTCAAGAAAACGACCATGGGCTCAGCAATTCTCATGGGGCGTGTGACCTTTGATGGCATGAACCGTCGTTGCCTGCCAGGACGTGAAACCTTGATTTTGACACGAGACAAGGACTTCGACTGTGAGGGTGTAACGACCGTTACGAGTGTTGAGGAAGCCCTAGCTTGGTTTGAACAGCAAGATAAGGATCTCTATATTGCTGGTGGTGCTGGTGTCTACAAGGCTTTTGATGGGCATTATGATGCACTTATCAAGACAACTATTGAGGCTGATTTAGAGGGAGACACGTATTTTCCACAACTAGATATGACGGCATTTAAAGAGGTATCACGTGACCGCGTTACCAAGGATGATAAAAATGCCTACGACTTTAGTATAAGTCGCTATGAAAAAGAAGGAGACTAGGTTCATGCAACGTAGTGTTTTTGGGTTATTTACTGCATTATTGGGAGTACTTTGTGTGCTCTCTGCCATTCCTGCCTTTCGCAAGAAACGTTATGGGTTAGCAGTTTTTCTCTTTTTAAATGCTTTTACCAACCTTGTCAATACTATTCACGCCTTCTATGGCACCCTATTTTAGAAAAGAGTGAGGAATAAATGGCTGGAAATCGTAATGAAGAAATGGTTTATTGTTCATTTTGTGGCAAAAACCAAGAAGAAGTAAAGAAAATTATCGCCGGCAATGGCGTCTTTATCTGTAACGAATGTGTGGCCTTGTCACAAGAAATCATTCGTGAGGAAATGGCAGAAGAAGTTTTGGCTGACTTGGCTGAAACTCCGAAGCCAAAAGAACTTTTGGATATTTTGAACAACTACGTCGTGGGGCAAGACCGTGCTAAACGTGCCTTGGCGGTAGCTGTTTACAACCACTATAAACGTATCAACTTCACAGAAAGTCGTGAAGACAATGATGTTGATTTGCAAAAATCGAATATTCTCATGATTGGACCAACTGGTTCAGGGAAGACTTTCTTGGCTCAGACCTTGGCTCGTAGCTTGAATGTTCCTTTCGCGATTGCGGATGCGACCTCATTGACAGAGGCAGGTTATGTGGGTGAGGACGTGGAAAACATCCTCCTCAAACTGATCCAAGCGGCAGACTTCAATATTGAACGTGCGGAACGTGGGATCATCTATGTCGACGAGATTGATAAGATTGCTAAAAAAGGTGAAAACGTATCAATCACTCGTGACGTTTCTGGTGAAGGGGTTCAACAAGCCCTCTTGAAGATTATCGAAGGAACAGTAGCTAGCGTTCCACCTCAAGGTGGCCGTAAACACCCTAACCAAGAGATGATTCAAATTGATACGAAGAATATTCTATTTATCGTGGGTGGTGCTTTTGATGGTATTGAAGATATCGTTAAGCAACGTCTCGGTGAGAAAATCATTGGTTTTGGTCAAAATAATAAGGCTATTGATGATGACTCATCATACATGCAGGAAATTGTGGCTGAAGATATCCAAAAATTTGGTCTTATCCCTGAGTTTATCGGACGTTTGCCAGTCCTTGCGGCCCTTGAACAGTTAACGGTTGACGACTTGGTGCGTATCTTGACAGAGCCTAGAAATGCCTTGGTTAAACAGTACCAAACCCTTTTGTCTTATGATGGGGTTGAACTTGAGTTTGACCAGGATGCTCTTGAAGCTATTGCAAGTAAGGCGATTGAACGTAAGACTGGTGCGCGTGGGCTTCGCTCTATCATTGAAGAAGTCATGATGGATGTCATGTTTGAAATTCCTAGCCAGGAAGATGTGACTAAGGTTCGTATTACCAAAGAAGCCGTTGACGGTACAGCTGCTCCAGTTTTGGAAACAGCGTAAGGAGGACCTATGGCTGAAGAACAAGTCCTAAATACGCACAATGCTGAGATTTTGCTCAGTGCGGCAAATAAGAGTCACTATCCCCAAGATGACCTCCCTGAGGTTGCCCTAGCAGGACGCTCGAATGTTGGTAAATCAAGCTTTATCAATACCCTTCTTGGTCGTAAAAACCTCGCACGTACATCTGGGAAACCAGGAAAAACTCAGTTGCTCAATTTCTACAATATTGACGACAAGCTACGCTTTGTGGATGTGCCAGGTTACGGTTATGCCCGTGTGTCCAAAAAAGAACGTGCCAAATGGGGGAAAATGATTGAGGAGTACCTCGTGACTCGAGACAATCTTCGTGTGGTTGTTAGCTTGGTTGACCTCCGACATGAACCAACTCAAGACGATATTCAAATGTATGAATTTCTTAAGTATTATGAAATTCCAGTTATCGTTGTGGCGACTAAGGCTGACAAGATTCCTCGCGGAAAATGGAACAAGCACGAATCTATCATTAAGAAAAAACTCAATTTTGATAAAAATGACCATTTCATCGTCTTTTCATCTGTCACACGTGACGGTTATGATGAAGCATGGGATACGATTTTGGCAGAATTGTAAGAAAAGCTCGGAGAAATCCGAGTTTTTTTCTTGTGATAGTCTCTAACTATCTCTTTGATAGTTTCCACTTATTATCCAAGGGGATAATATTGTGTTAAGCTTGTTTTATCACATATATTGGAGGAAACTATGGAAAACCATAATTATGAAAATGAGGGTCAGTTCCAACGGAAGATGACTTCTCGCCACCTCTTTATGCTCTCGTTGGGTGGTGTCATTGGTACTGGTCTCTTCTTGAGTTCAGGCTATACAATTGCACAAGCAGGCCCTCTTGGTGCGATACTATCTTATCTTGTGGGGGCTATCGTTGTTTACTTGGTCATGCTTTCATTGGGTGAGTTAGCAGTTGCCATGCCAGTAACGGGGTCCTTTCACACCTATGCTACTAAATTTATCAGTCCGGGAACCGGCTTTACGGTAGCTTGGCTTTATTGGATTTGTTGGACGGTTGCCTTGGGAACAGAATTTCTGGGGGCAGCCATGCTGATGCAACGTTGGTTTCCATCGGTACCAGCCTGGATGTTCGCAGCCTTCTTTGCACTGGTGATTTTTGGGATTAATGCTCTAAGTGTGAGGTCATTTGCGGAAGCAGAATCTTTCTTCTCGTCAATAAAAGTCATTGCTATCCTGGTCTTTATCATCCTGGGTCTGGGGGCTATGTTTGGTTTGGTCAGTTTTGACGGTCACCGTGAGGCTATTATGTTCAAGCACTTGACGGCCAACGGTCTCTTTCCAAATGGTGGTCTTGCTATTGTGTCAGTCATGTTGGCGGTTAACTACGCCTTTTCGGGAACAGAGTTAATCGGTATTGCAGCTGGTGAGACAGACAATCCTAAAGAGGCTGTTCCACGAGCTATTAAAACGACCATTGGACGCTTGGTTATCTTCTTTGTCTTGACCATTGTGGTCTTGGCTTCGCTTCTTCCCATGAAAGAAGCAGGGGTATCTTCAGCACCTTTCGTTGATGTCTTTGATAAGATGGGAATTCCATTTGCAGCGGACATCATGAACTTTGTCATCCTGACAGCTATCCTTTCTGCTGGGAATTCTGGACTCTACGCGTCAAGCCGTATGCTTTGGTCTTTGGCCAATGAGGGGATGCTCAATAAAAAGCTAGTGAAAATCAATAAACATGGTGTTCCAATGACAGCTCTTTTGATTTCTATGGCAGGAGCAGTTTTATCGCTCTTTTCAAGTATCTATGCAGCAGATACAGTTTACCTAGCTTTGGTATCAATCGCTGGATTTGCAGTTGTTGTTGTCTGGCTCTCTATTCCTATGGCACAAATCAACTTCCGTAAACAGTGGAATTTAGAACATTCCGATGATGAGTTGGATTACAAGACACCGTTTAATCCAATCCTACCTTATATCACAATCATTCTCTTGGCCATTTCTGTTCTTGGTATTGCTTGGGATAGTTCACAACGTGCAGGACTCTACTTTGGTATTCCTTTCATGATTTTCTGCTACCTCTATCACTACCTTCGCTTTAAAAAATGGTAAGGAGGCCTTGTATGGCAATATTTAAAGACTATTTAGAGAATAAATCTCCCCTCATTCTTCATGGGGCTCTGGGAACAGAGATGGAGAGCTTGGGTTATGATATTTCTGGGAAACTCTGGTCAGCCAAGTACCTGCTTGAAAGGCCAGAAGTTATTCAAAAAATCCACGAAACCTATGTAGCTGCTGGGTCTGACTTGATTACCACATCGTCTTATCAGGCAACCCTACCAGGCTTGATAGATTCTGGACTCACTAAAGAAGAATCGGAGCAGATTATTGCTTCGACAGTTCAGTTGGCAAAGAATGCACGCGATAAGGTCTGGACAGTTTTAGATGAGGCTGAGAAAGCTAATCGTCCTTATCCATTGATCTCTGGTGATGTCGGTCCTTACGCAGCCTATTTGGCCAATGGTTCTGAGTACACTGGTGATTATGGTCAGATTACCATAGAGGCTCTCAAGGAGTTTCATCGTCCTCGCATTCAAATTCTCCTAGATCATGGTGTCGATTTATTGGCTTTGGAAACCATTCCTAATCATCTGGAAGCACAAGCTTTGATTGAACTTCTGGCTGAAGAATTTCCAGAAGCAGAAGCTTATATCAGTTTTACAGTCCAAGAACCAGGTACTGTCAGTGATGGGACTTCTCTAGATGAGATTGCCCAGCTTGTTTCTCAGTCAGACCAAATCTTGGCTCTAGGAATCAACTGTAGTTCGCCTCTGCTCTATAATCAGGCTCTTACTATTCTTAAAAATGCTGGAAAAGCCCTTATTACTTACCCCAACTCAGGTGAGGTTTATGATGGTAGCACGCAGACTTGGAAACCTAAGGATAAGGATGCTCTGACCTTAGTTGAACACAGCAAGGATTGGCATGCTCAGTTTGGGGTGAAGATTTTAGGTGGTTGCTGCTGCACACGTCCAAATGACATTAAAGCCTTATATACAGAGTTTAGAACCTAGTCAAATTTCTAATTATTTGTTATAATAGGAGACTGTAAGGCTATGAGCTCTACACACTATTAGTAGAAAATGAAGCCAGCGTTAAGCTGGTTTTTAAAATGAAGAGGAAAATATGACCTACGAACAAGAATTTCTAAAAGACTTCGAAGCCTGGGTTGTTACCCAAGTAAAAGTAAACGAAACGGCCTTGGCCGCTAGCAAGAAAATCTGGGAAGAAGATGGCGATGAGCGTGCACGTGATGCAAGTTACCGTTATGAAGCCAAATTGGATGCTTACAATTTCCTAATTGGCAAGTTTGCCAATTATCGTGCTGGCAAAGGTTTCCATGATATGCCAGATGGCTTGTTCGGGGAACGTCACTATTAATAGAGGATGAAAAAGAAAATGGCGACAGTACTTTATGGAAAGGTGTCGCCGATTAAAATAGGAGAATACTAAACATGGCTAAAGTAAAAAATAAAAAGAAAGCTTTTAAACACCGTTTGAAAAAACAAGGACTTTTCAATAATGTTAAAGCCCCTGTCCCACCAGTTGCGCCTGTTCCACCAGTGCCACCAGTAGCACCACAATCTGTTGCTGAAACTAAGACAGTTGCTAAGGAAGAAGTAGCAGCTAAAGACCTTAGTCTTGAAGCTTTTGCAGAACTTCCAGAAGTTGAAGGCCTTCGTTCAAACCTTGTAGAGACTCTTTACAATGAAGGTTTGACTTCAGCAGAGGCTTTTGCTACTGTGACTGAAGAAGAAGTTCTTGCCCTCAAAGGTGTAGGACCTGCGACAGTTAAAAAATTGAAAGAAAATGGTGTCAGCTTTAAAGCTTAAGCCTAAAAAAGATCCGAGGTGTAGACTTCGGATCTTTATTCTTTGACTTGGAAAGCATTGTTTGATTAGGAGAACAAGAAAACCACTAGCTTTTTGCTAGTGGTTGATAGATCTGTATTATTTATTTGGATTTTGTTTGGTTAAATTAAGTCCAAAAGGTACCAAGTTTTCTTGATGCCTACGGATTCGCCCCATATTTTCAGTGTGGCGGAAGATAATAATCAAAGCCATGATGGTGAGGACCCCAGTGAAAATAAGGTCATAGCCATCTAGCAAGAAGTGGATGGCTGGAAACACAGCCAAGGTAATCAGTCCAACAATTGCAGCAGTGACACTAGAAAATGAGATCATGCTGGTTAGATAGAGTGTTAGGGCAAAGACCAAGAGTAGGAAGACACAGTAGAGAGGGGCAAAACCAAGAAGCACCCCAGCACTTGTCGCAACGGCCTTCCCACCTTTAAATCCAGCAAAGATTGGAAAAACATGTCCGATAATGGCAAAGAAACCAATGACTAGAGGTGAAACCTCTGTAACACCAAGCCAGATAGGGAGAAGAACAGCCAAGGTACCCTTGAACATATCAACTAAAAATGTGATGGTACCAGCAGTCTTACCTAGAACACGAAAGGTATTGGTTGTTCCAGTATTTCCAGAGCCATGCTCACGAAGATTGATATGGAAGAATAGTTTCCCAATCCAGAGGCCGGTCTGAATGGAACCTAGCAAGTAGGCGATTAGGATTAACAATAAGATTTTCATGAGATAATTATAGCATACAGCCTAGTAATTGACAAAGTCAGTCAGCCTTAAGATATCTTTTGAACTTTCTTGATTTCTTTTGCAAATTCTTCTGAAAACTTATAAAATAATAAGGATGAAAATTTTGGAGGTCACTCTTGGCTATAAAAGAAATTAATGTAAATAATTATAATGATGATGCCATTCAGGTACTAGAAGGGTTGGATGCGGTTCGCAAGCGCCCTGGAATGTACATTGGCTCAACAGATGGAACAGGACTTCACCACCTAGTTTGGGAGATTGTCGACAATGCGGTCGATGAAGCTCTTTCTGGTTTTGGTGATGTTATCGCTGTTACCCTAAATAAGGATGGTTCCGTTTCTGTTTCTGACTCTGGACGTGGGATGCCGACAGGTATGCATGCCATGGGTAAACCAACAGTTGAAGTTATTTTCACTGTTCTCCACGCGGGTGGTAAATTTGGACAGGGTGGTTATAAGACTTCTGGTGGTCTTCACGGTGTGGGTTCTTCAGTTGTTAATGCGCTATCTAGCTGGCTTGAGGTAGAAATTACCCGTGACGGTAGTGTTTATCGTCAGCGTTTTGAAAATGGGGGTCACCCTGTAACAGGACTTGAAAAAATCGGTAAGGCACCTAAATCTAAGACAGGTACAAAAGTTACCTTTATGCCTGATGCTAGTATCTTTTCAACGACTGACTTCAAATTTAACACCATTTCAGAACGTCTCAAAGAGTCAGCCTTCCTTCTTAAGAATGTCACTATGACATTGACAGACTTGCGTGGCGAAGAAGAAGTTCGTGAAGAATTCCACTATGAAAATGGGGTTCAAGACTTTGTATCTTACTTGAATGAGGACAAGGAAACGCTGACACCAGTCATCTATATTGATGGAGACCAGCAGGATTTCCACTTGGAATTAGCCCTTCAGTATAATGACGGTTACTCTGACAATATCCTTTCCTTTGTCAATAATGTCCGTACTAAGGACGGAGGTACCCACGAAACGGGCTTCAAATCTGCCATTACCAAGGCTCTTAATGACTATGCGCGTAAAACAGGTCTTCTCAAAGAGAAGGATAAGAACCTTGAGGGGTCAGATTATCGTGAAGGGTTATCAGCGGTTATCTCGCTCTTGGTTCCTGAGGAACACCTTCAGTTTGAGGGCCAAACCAAGGACAAACTTGGATCCCCTTTAGCTCGTCCTATTGTGGATAGCATCGTTTCAGAGCATTTGACCTACTTCCTTATGGAAAATGGAGATCTGGCTTCTAACTTGGTGCGTAAGGCTATCAAGGCCCGTGATGCCCGTGAAGCTGCTAGAAAAGCCCGTGATGCCAGCCGAAATGGCAAGAAAAATAAAAAAGACAAGGGGCTCTTGTCAGGAAAATTGACGCCAGCCCAGTCTAAAAATGCAAAGAAAAATGAGCTTTATCTGGTCGAAGGGGATTCTGCCGGTGGATCAGCTAAACAAGGTCGTGATCGTAAATTCCAGGCCATTCTTCCCCTTCGAGGTAAGGTGCTCAACACTGAAAAAGCCAAAATGGCAGACATTCTCAAAAATGAAGAAATCAATACCATGATTTACACTATTGGTGCAGGTGTTGGAGCTGATTTTAACCTTGACGATATCAACTACGACAAGATTATCATCATGACCGATGCCGATACCGATGGGGCTCACATCCAGACCTTGCTACTTACTTTCTTCTATCGTTATATGCGTCCACTGGTTGAAGCAGGACATGTTTATATCGCTTTGCCTCCTCTTTACAAGATGTCTAAAGGGAAAGGCAAGAAGGAAGTTGTCGAATATGCTTGGACTGATGGGGAACTTGAGGAACTTCGTCAAAAATTTGGTCGTGGAGCTCTTCTTCAACGGTACAAGGGGCTTGGTGAAATGAATGCGGATCAACTGTGGGAAACAACCATGGATCCAGAGACAAGAACCCTTATCCGAGTGACGATTGACGACCTAGCGCGTGCCGAACGTCGTGTCTCAGTTCTTATGGGAGATAAGGCGGCACCACGCCGTCAATGGATTGAAGATAACGTTAAATTTACCTTGGAAGAAAGCGGTGCATTTTAGGTATGGAAGATAAAATGTACTTAATTTCTGAATTGAAAGAAATTGCAATAAAGTTTAGGTGTGCTATTGAAAAAGCTATTCAGGCTGGAAAATTTAGGGATAGTGACTTAGAAGATTTTCCAAACGGATGTTGTAATTATATAAGTGACTGCTTACAAAGGTATTTATATGAGCATAGAATCGAAACATTGTGTGTTTTTGGAAAATATGGTTACGGGTGGGATTCAGAATCGCATGTTTGGTTAGTTACAAATAATAATATCATTATTGATATTACTGGAGATCAATACAAGGATAATAGAGCGATGCTTAATTATGATATTCCAGTGTTTGTTGGTGAGGCGGATGAATTTCATAAATTATTTGAATATAATGGTCTTCCGATAAAATATGCTCCCGGTGAGGCACCAAATGATTCTTATCGAAAAAGTCGTGAACGAAGCAGGAAAATTTATAATAAAATTTTGAAATTTATTTAGCTAGATTTCCACTAAATATATTGGAGTTTGAATTTATATGCCACTCAAACAAGGAGTTTGCAGAATTTAGGAAGTATAAAATGGGATATCAAAAAATTACTATAAAAAAAGATTCATTGCCTAGTAAGATCGTAGATTTAGAATTTAACAGTTTTAACAAAAAAAAGAAAAAATATTACGCACCAATCTTAATTTTTGCTAGAAATGGGATGGGAAAGACGACTATAGCAACTGAACTTGCTGAATATGCTATTGATTTAGAAGACGATGATTTAAATGAAATAGAGCGAGAGAACAGCATTTCAGTTTATGGTTCAGACGATTTAGAATATGAAGTGACTAATAGTGACGTTATTTATGTTATAAAGGAAAATTCAAGTAATCGTTTTACAAATATTGGTGACCAATCAATATTTGTTTTAAACTCAGATAGTGCTAGAATTATCAATCAAATTGATGGTGAAATAAATAAACGATGTGAGGAATTGAAAGATAAAGTGGAGAGACTATTAAAGCATGGTGGGAATCGTAATGATCCTGATAAAATGCTTGTTAGACTACTTTATAATAATAAAATTCTGACTGATATAGGTACATTTAATAAGAGAGAGGCAAAACTTACATATTACAAATATAGCCTTTCTCCGATTGAGGTACTTGAAAAGATAAATAATATTGATTGGTCATCTAAAACAGAAGAAACAAAAGATATTCAAGAAAAATTACATAATGCAGAGGAAATAGCTGAATTTCATACTACATTGAAACTTTCTTCGGGTTTTATTGAGGATATGGAAGGTGAAAAAGAGACTAATATTAAATACAAAACTATATTGAATGAACTGGAAAGTATTCAAAAATCTTCAATAGAAGGTTTGAGTGGTTTTATAGAAAAATATAGAAAATTATTGTCATTCTTAGAAGAATTAAAGGAAAAGAGTCTTAATAATATCTCAGAGGAATTTTCTAAAGAAATAAATCCTCAGTTGTCCCAAATATTTTTTGATTCAAATCGTTTACAGATTGATGAAAGTGGAAAACTTTTATCAAGAGGAGAATCTGTTAAATTTAGTCGATTGTCTGCAGCTGAGAAGAATATCATTACCTTGATTTATTCTTTTTATGAGTTAAAGAATAAGATTGATAGTACAGAAGATAAAAAGTCGGTTTTACTTGTTCTTGATGATCCTATTTCCAGTACGGATTATTCAAATAAAGTTGGTTTGTATGGTTTCTTTAGAAAACAGATAAAGGAATTAACGGGACTTTATAGTGAAATTAGGTTTGTTATTTTCACTCATGATGAAGAAGTATATTATCATTTTAGTAAGGTATTTGATGATATAGTTTGTTATCATAAAGATGGAAGAACAAAAGATAAAGATGGAAAAACAAAAGAAGAACCAGTACTGTATAGAGAATTAACTTCCTATGGTTTAGAAGAGCGAGATTATAAAGATAATTTTTATGAAGAACAAATTAATTGGATATTTAAGTATGCTCTTAATTTAGCTCCAGAACTTGATTCATACATTGGTAATACTATGAGGAGGGTTCTAGAGGCATACGCAACTTTTAATTATAGTATGGGTCCTAGTGATATTTCGACCAATGAGAGGATACTCTTAGAAAAGATAAAAAACCAAACTGAAAGAGAATTTTTTGAAGCATATATGTACCGATTGATATTGAATTCAGATAGTCATGCGAGTGAGAGAGTCAAGCGGTCTTCATCTAATTTCACTGATATGTTTGATGAAGAAGAGAAGAGGAAGACTGCTCAGCTGTTATTAGGATTTTTATACAGAATTGATCCTTTCCATATAGAGAGGATGTTGAAATCAAGTGTCGATTCCTTCGAAAGCTATGTTAATGGTTATAATAAGAAAGTCAAAGACTATAGGAAGTACGAGAATAACATAAATAAGATCAAGGAAAACATTAGGAGAATAAATGAGAGTAACAACACCTTCGAAGAAAAGAAAAAAACGATTAAGGAGGTAATAGAGAACAATGATTTAGAAAGAAAAGTTGATGAGAGTCAAAAATTAAAAGCTTATATTGAAAAAAACGAGAAAGAAAAATTAATCAAACAAAAAGCAATAGAATTTAAAGATATGATTGAATATTGGTTGGATTTGATAAAATGATATAGAAAGAATACTTTAATTATATTTTATGAAAAAGAGAGGTTATGTTATTACGAGAGAAATGGTTTCAAAGGGAAAAAATAAAGAAAAAACGTCTCGATGGTCTAAGATAAAGTCTAATGCAACAATTCTTATATCTCTAGGTGCTCTTGTGATATCTGGTTGGGTCGGATACTCAAATAATAAAAGGGCTCAATATTTAGAAAGTACAAATTTTAATATTATTCAAAATTTTTGGCAAGACTCTCCTAGCTTTATGTTATATAATGAATCTCAAAAACCACTTACTTCCCCACCTAAGCCATCATATTTTATGTATATTCCTGCAAAACTGTACTATATTTTAAAGGATGGACATAGGTTCTCAGTATTGATAATGCTACCGGTTTCATACGATAATATTATTTCTCAATCTGGTTCAGGAAAAACTATTGATACGATACAGACTTCAGTTTTACCAAATAATTTTTATGGTAAATTAGGTGGTAGAGATATGAAGTCAATGCTTATTGGTGAGCCAAAGAAGGATGAAATAGCATATGAAATTCGAGTATATCCATATCTAGCGATAGCTACAAATTTCGATTATTCATATAAAGATAATCCCTCTAAAAAATACACAGAGAGTTTTATCTCTACCCCGTGGAATAAAACAAAGTTAAGTGATAAAAGATATCGAGATTTAATTGATTATTCTAAAAATATTGCGCATTTTCAAGAAAATGAGATAAAAGTGAATGGTAATGAGAGTATTTATGATACAGCATTTAAATATTTAAGTAGTGAGTTCAAACATCTTCTAAATAATAAAGACTTATCGCAGACAGATAAGGAGAAGTTGTACTCTTTACAAGGAATAAGGTGGGATATTGATCAATCATCTCGAGATTATTATGGGAATTTTGAAAATGATATGAAAAATTCTAGTAGTTTTGAAGAGTTTCAAAGTAAATTACAAAATGATTCAAATTTTAATGGATTAGGTAAATTTTTGTCAGAAAAAGTTGTACCTGTAAAGGATCCCTTGTACCCGGATTATTAGTAATTTATTTTCGACTTATCTTTATACGGAAATTTTTGAAAAGCCCAAATATCATTATTCATCTATAACTAACGAGATATTAACAAATTTTCATAAACCAATTTTGTATTACTAATTCGATATTTTTTGCAAGGAATAGAACATATCCTAGATGGTGTGTACTTTCTTGCATTCTATTGCAACCTGGAGAATGACATGTTTAGTTAAATTAGCTAACTAAACAAGCATATTTTAGATTTGGGTTTCTTGGGCGCATTATTAGTGATTTCTACCCGCATAGCGATAGGGCCTAGAGTTTGTAATACAGAGAAGGGTTCAATGGATCGAAGATAACGTTAAATTTACCTTGGAAGAAAGCGGTGCATTTTAAGTTGCAGGCCAGAAGGGAATGTAATAAGATAGAGTTAGGGAGAGCGCTTACTATCAATAGATACTTGGGATTATAAAGAAACAAGTTGATTATTTTCTACATCGTTTATTAACTATTTGCAGTGTCATTGACTAGAAATCAATGGAGGTAGAAAAATGGATTTTAATGTTATCGATTACCTAGCTTACCATGCAGATGTAGCTTTTCCTGCTATTATTCTTATGGTTATTGTTTCTACCATATACTTAATTTTTTATGGCATACGACCTATAAAAACACGCTTTTTTATCCTTTTTCTTCTATCTATAGTTTCCCTCATAATCTTCGTGGTGGATAATCCTCTCTATTCTTATTTTGGAAGTCCATACTCAGGTTTATTATTTGTGTTTTACTATATGTTGATCTTTTCAGTGTTTTATGCGCCATTCTCGCTAATAGCTTTTATAAAAAGTCTTCTACATTTAATACGCTTTCAAACCAAATATTCAATCTTACTAGTTATTAATAGTTTCTTTGCCACATTACTGGCTTTCCTCAATCTGCTCTTTTTACAAGGGTCTTTGGGATTTCTCCCTGCTTCATCTATGTACCTTATTTTTCTTCTCCTAGCGATAATTGGTATTGTTCAAACTATAATAGGAGGAAAGGAAAATGAAAAAAATAAAGACTATATTGCTAAGTCAGGAAAAGACAGTATGAGGTAAACCTATGTTATCTAAGGTATTAAGTTTTTTACTTTACTATCCTCAAGTGGTGTTTCCTGTATGTGCAGGGGCAATAGCTTATTTAAGCGTTTATAAAAAGAGACCACTAAAAACACGCTTTTTGATCTTGCCTATACTAGTAGTGATAACCTTCCTTCTATCTTTGATAGATAATCCCTTCTCACAGAGGACCTACACGGGGTTGTTATTGGCTTTCTACTATGTCTATGTTTTTTCTCCCCTAAGTGTTGTTTGTAGTATCACATCTCTTTTAAAAAGTATCTATCATTATAAGCTATTCCGTATGCCATTAGCTCTAGTTCTCGTGATCAATGGCTCCATAATGACCGGTCTAACAATTTTAAACCTTATTTTATTCTTTGGGGAACTTTCTACTTCATTGACACTATCTTGTGTATCTTTCATTTTAATTGCGATAAGCACAGTGGTTCAATTTGTGATTGGTGAAATAGAAACTAGGAAGGTGAAAACCATTCTTCTACAGTCACAAAGTCAAGGAACAACATTGTAATTAGAGGTGTTGCAGTGAAGTAGGGGGTCTACTATTTGTCTTTTATATTATTTCAAATCATTACTTAAACTAAAAAATAAAGAGAAATCTTATGTCTAATATTCAAAACATGTCCCTTGAGGACATCATGGGGGAGCGTTTTGGGCGCTACTCCAAATACATTATTCAGGAGCGTGCGCTTCCTGATATTCGTGACGGTCTGAAACCCGTTCAACGTCGTATTCTTTATTCCATGAATAAGGATGGTAATACTTATGACAAGGGCTATCGTAAATCTGCCAAGTCTGTGGGTAACATTATGGGTAATTTCCACCCCCATGGTGACAGTTCCATTTATGATGCCATGGTCCGTATGTCTCAGGATTGGAAGAATCGTGAAATCTTGGTTGAGATGCACGGTAACAACGGTTCTATGGACGGTGATCCACCAGCGGCCATGCGTTATACAGAGGCACGCTTGTCAGAGATTGCGGGCTACCTTCTTCAAGATATCGATAAAAACACAGTCCCATGGGCTTGGAATTTTGATGATACAGAGAAGGAACCAACCGTTTTACCCGCCGCCTTTCCAAACCTCTTGGTTAATGGGGCTACAGGGATTTCTGCTGGTTATGCCACAGACATTCCACCACATAATCTGGCAGAGGTCATTGATGCTGTTGTCTACATGATTGATCACCCATCTGCTAAACTGGATAAATTGATGGAATTCTTGCCTGGCCCAGATTTTCCAACAGGGGCTATCATTCAGGGTAAAGATGAGATTCGCAAGGCTTACGAAACTGGTAAGGGCCGCGTCGTTGTGCGTTCACGTACTGAAATTGAACAACTCAAAGGTGGTAAGGAGCAAATCATTGTTACTGAAATTCCTTACGATGTTAATAAGGCAGTTCTTGTTAAAAAAATCGATGATGTTCGTGTCAATAACAAGGTTCCTGGCATTGCAGAAGTTCGTGACGAGTCTGACCGTACGGGGTTGCGTATTGCTATCGAACTTAAGAAGGATGCTGACAGCCAAACCATTCTTAACTATCTTTTGAAATATACGGATCTTCAAGTCAATTACAATTTCAACATGGTAGCTATCGACAATTTCACTCCACGTCAAGTGGGCTTGCAAAAGATTTTGTCTAGCTACATTGCCCACCGTCGCGATATTATCGTTGCCCGTTCAAAATTTGATAAGGAAAAAGCTGAAAAACGCCTTCATATTGTTGAAGGGTTGATCCGTGTCATCTCTATTTTGGATGAGGTTATTGCCCTTATCCGAGCTTCTGAAAATAAGGCAGATGCCAAGGAAAATCTTAAAGTCAGCTATGATTTTTCAGAAGAACAGGCCGAAGCTATCGTGACCTTACAACTTTATCGTTTGACCAATACGGATATCGTTACTCTCCAAAATGAGGAAGCCGATTTACGTGAGCAGATTGCGACCTTGGCTGCCATCATTGGAGACGAGCGTACCATGTTTAATGTCATGAAACGTGAACTTCGTGATATCAAGAAGAAATTTGGTAATGACCGTCGTTCAGAGCTACAAGCGGAAACCAAGACCATTGAAATTGATACCGCAAGTTTGATTGTTGAGGAAGAAACCTATGTCAGCATCACTCGTGGTGGCTATGTCAAACGTACTAGCCCACGTTCTTTCAATGCTTCAACGATTGATGAAGTCGGAAAACGTGATGATGATGATTTGATTCTGGTTCAGCAGGCTAAGACGACACAGCATCTCTTGATGTTCACTAACCAGGCCAATGTGATTTATCGTCCAATCCATGAGTTGCCAGATATTCGTTGGAAGGATTTGGGAGAGCATTTATCACAAACCATCACTAATTTATCTAAGGATGAAGAAGTGCTTTACGCCGAAATCCTGGATGATTTTGAAGCTGGTACCTACCTAGCAGCTACCAAGCTGGGTCAGATTAAACGTTTCGAACGCAAGGAATTTACGCCATGGCGTACCTACAAGTCTAAGTCGGTTAAATACGCTAAACTCAAGGATGATAGTGATTTTATTGTC
>ERZ773031.644-NODE-644-length-18634-cov-3.850100_pt1 | contig 18634 bp, 9 predicted proteins | sample MGYA00511666_ERZ773031 | MGnify/ENA primary metagenome ERZ773031 (study PRJEB29015, sample SAMEA2738135) | human oral metagenome | biome: human oral; feature: human-associated habitat; material: saliva | place: China | collected 2250 ...
GGGTAACAGAGTAAGTAGACAAGGTGGACGAGTAGACGAGTTAACGAGCTACTTGTAAGAGAGACATAGTAACATAGGAACGGAAGGGGGGTGGTAACAGAACAATTAACTCGTTTACTTGTAACGTGTTAACTTGTCAACTTACATGAAAGACATAATAACAGAGGAACGAGTGATGGCTTACATCACAAGTAACTCGTCTACTTGTTAACTCCAGAACTCGTCTACTTGTCCACTACTTATTTACTTAATATCATCGTATGCACGGATAGCTTGGAGGAAGCGAGCGTTGACATCCTCGAAAGTATATAGTCCGTCAGCATTCTGATTGAGCCCCTTCAGCTTCAAAGAGAAAATCTGTGGAGCGTGTTGGAGGTCGAGTAAAGACATCTGTTTGAGCTGATCAGTACTCTGATAAACGAGGTTTACGGCTATAAAAGCCTTTCCTGTAGCATCAACCCACTTCTCTATAACAAGCTTTGAACCGATAGGTGTCTTCTTCTCGATAGAGTTTGGGAGTGAATACTCCTCTACTCCAAGGGCAGCATCGACGCTGGCAATGTTTGAGTCGTGGCCACAGAGGAAGGTAAACTTACGGTCTTTGTCGTTTAACTCATCATACATATACTGTAGAAGAGGGTGAGCAACGTTGACAGCTACGATAGGTGCTGTGAAAAGAACGTCTCCATAAACATCTTTCACCTTAGCAATCTTAGTCCAATCGTCCGTTGTGAGCTTATGACCAAAGGCTGCCTTCATGCCATCAGGCTCCTCGTAATACTGAAGGATAAACGCATCAGAGGCCGAGTTAGCATTCTTCAACGAACCTTTCATGCCTGGTTCCTGATTGAGTTCGAGCGTGATTTGGGTGTCGTTGGTGGTGAAGTCCTTTACTTCTCCTTTCTTATAATATTCGCTTTGCTTCATGTCTAAGACCTTGGCAATGAGGTCGTAGCTGTCTTTTAATCCCTTGTTGATACCAACAAGACCCTCTTTTCCACCCATGGCGTTGATTTGCTTCATTGCTTCAGAGCGGAAGGCAGGTGTACTCTTAGTAAGGCGTGGGAAGAAGATAGGGTCCATCTTTGAAGGAACATAACGGTGGTTTATGCGTAAGCCAGCCACTGGCATGAACCCACTTGAGAAGTATTGTGCCGTAGCGATACAGCGTTGCATGGAGTTAGCATACACGTTCACCTCATCAATAGAAGGTACATAATTGTCTTTGAACAGCCCTGTCTCGATGGTCCACTTGCGGAAGAACTGTCCCATCTCAGTCTCTAACACACCACCTCTGAGCGTTAACTCGCTGGCAGCCGATGACCAGTTTGTCCACTCGTGTGGCGTCATCTTGCTCAGTGCAGAACCATTGGTTGAAAGCGGTGAACGGATGTTATGACGAGAGAGGATAACAACCTCTTTTAGTTTATATTTCCCTTTGAAAGCGTCAGAACGCTGAAGCTGTGCCTGAGCCAATACTGGGCAGAGTAGAGCCAGTATCAGAAGGAGGACGAAAGAATTGATTTTTCTCATTGTAGTAATACTTTATTAAGTCATAATTCACAACCCATAGTGTGCGACAATAGGTTGTGAATTATCGGAGTTTTAGAACTTTATCTGCAGACGAGTCTCTAAGATAGAGAACGTATTATTGTTGAATGCAGCGTTGTCAGTGGCCCGTGTGATAGAACCACGTACTCGCCAAATCATGTACTTATTGAGGTAATAGTTGAAAGTCAACGACCAATCGTTAACCTTACCACCGTAGATATTGGCGTCCTTGTCCGTTAAGGTTGAGTAGTTATAGGCCGCAACAAGCTCCATAGAACCTGGGTCTGGGGTGGCAATACCCGCATCTGCCTTGGTATAAGTATAACCTTGACCCTTGAGCAAGTAGCGTACATTACTATAAGCTCCCCATGCACTGTAGTTTGGCATGGCGTTGTCACGCTTGATACCTACGTAGAAGTACTGAGCTTCAAGACCAAAGTTACCAACCGCAAGGTTCATTTCTGGAGAGAATTTCCATAGTGCTTTAGCGTCAGAGATGGTAGCCTCTTGAGCAGCGACGTTGGCTATACGTGTTGGGAAAGGAGCTCTTAAGGTGTAAGACTTATGGTTGAGAGCAGCAGTCTTGTTATAACGTGGTGACTCGTAAGCACCACTGATACCGATATGGAAAATCTTACCACGCTCAGTCAATGGGCGCCATACCAATCGTGTCATCGCACCCCATGCCTCGTTACCGAGCTTATCAGTGGTCATCTTCATAGCGTCGTTCTCAGCAAACACTGATGCTGTAGCGTGGAACTTATCGCCAGCATGCACGTACATAGCACCTATCAAACGGCTATTGAAGAAGGCTTGGTTGGCTAAAGGCTCCTCCATCGAAACCTTAAAGCTTGAGGATGTACCGCTCTGGAGGCCATACTGATGTACAAAGTAGCCCATACGAATAAGGTTCTCTTTGTCGAAATTGTAGTCGAGGCTGATGTCCTTGAGAGAAAGACTTTGTCGAGCATAACCGACATCGACCTTAGCTTTCCATTTACCGTAGGTTGCGCTGACTCCCATACGTACGTCTGGGATGGCAACACCATCGTTAAGTTGGTCGTTAAGTGTCTCGTCTGTTGAGTGCATAACGCCTGCATCCATGAGGATACGACCTGAGGGTTTAACTACTAACTTTGGCTCTTCGTCTTGAGCAAAGGCACCTGTACAGGCCATTAAGCCACAGGCTGCCATAAGGATAATTCTTTTCATAGATGTATTTATGTTGTCTATATTCTATAAAAGTAGGTTTTCTATTCTAAAGAGAGTGATAGGTTGAGGGAGAGAAAGGAGTTAAGTCTCTGACAGATAGTTGATATCTTCAGACGAAGTTAACTCCTTTCTCGCTTTTTTTTACGACTTAGTTGGCAGCCTTAAAGGTGCTCTTTGCAATCTTACCCTCCTTCTTTAGCTTCGCAAACTCCTTCTTCGCCTTAGCTAACTGCTCTTGGAAAGCAGGGTCAGCATGGAGACGTGCTACGACAGCTGCACTGACAATGCGTGCTGCATCTACGTCGCTCTGCCAGTGATAACCGCAGATAACACGGCTCTGGCCCATCTGATAGCCACGTTCAAGTATCTCATTTTGACGGTCGACATTAATCTCTGAGAGTACAAGAGCGGTTGCCCAACCGATAGCTGTATGGCCAGATGGATAAGAACCATTGGTTGACAGCTCCTGTTGTTGCTCTGGGTTGCAAGTCATCTCTTTGTAGAAAGCGAATGGACGAACACGCATGTAGTGGTCTTTAGCACTGCGTGTAGCCAAGTCACCAGCGTCCTCACGCATATTCAAGACGAGCTTGTAGATCTCTGGAGTTGTCTCTTTGCTAATCTTAATACCGAAGGCTTCAGAGAAGGCATTAGGTACTCCGTCGCCACCTACACGTGCGTCAGCTGCTGCTTGGTCGCCTCGTGGGGTGTCGCGCTGCATCTTTCCCCACTGATATTGAGCCTGATCGTAAAGGAACTGGATGCTACCTGGCTGCGGAGGAGCAGGGAGCAGTTCGAGAGAACTTGCCTGTTGTCCGTCCTGAAGGTAGTAGAGGTCGGGCTGTGTACGAACGTCTTTAATCTTCTTTGTAGTTGTCTGTGCGAAAGTGGTCACTGAGAACATAGCCAGCAGACCAACGACTAAGGTTTTCTTTGTCATCATAATAGATTTGAATTTATAATTTTGAATTAATTAAAAGACAATTTGTTTCTGTTGTTGCAAAGGTATATGAAAAGGCTAAATAAAAATAGTTGCATCCTATTATTTGCCTAAAATAAATGGATGCAACTATTCTTAATATGCTGGTTATCAGTTGTTATGATTATTCTGATAGCTTTGTAATATAATTGACGATACTACTTGTATTACGCTTACAATAGTCGTCGAGTAGCGTCTTGTTATCTCCTATCTTACTATGATAGAGTCGACTGACAACAGGGTTTAGGTTTCCATAGATACCTAACATCCCCGGCAGGAGTGTACGCTTCACTCTTGGCATGGCAAGCAACAGGATGAGTACACGCACTTGCTGGCTGTTTACGCTCGTAAAGTGGAATATCTCTTGGCACACTTCTTTGTCTGTTGTGGCAAAGCTAATGAAGAATTGCTCTGATATTTGCGCTATCTGGTCTGTGACATCACGTGTAGCAGAGTCGATGTCAGCAAATAGTTTTGAATGAAACTTCTTCATTCTCCGTTCTTCATTCTCCTTTTTTATATTGTCGTGTATGGTGGTATATTCTTCTATTAGCTGTTGGAGCGTATTTAAGTACTTGATTTGTGTGATGCGATTGTCGATAGTTTGCAACAGACGTAGCAGTACGATACGGTCACGATTGTCGATATCTTTCTCTATTGTTTGCAGTTCGTTTAATAGGCTTTCTGCCATCTCTTCGTAGCCTTTCAGCCGTTGCAATTGCACGATACTGGCTGAGATATAATCGCAAATAACCTTTAGTCCCTTCGGAGTAAAGATGTTTTCGTATTGTTCCTTGACCACGATAAAGTCTGGATAGACCTCGGCTATCGTCAGATGTTTGGTTGCTTCTTGTATATGTTGCAGCCTTTCTCTCATGCCATCGTTCAGTCCGCTGAGGACGAGCGTGCCTTCGGTCGACCGATAGAACTTATCGAGTCGCTCCTTAATCTCTTGTATATGATTGAGCCACACCTCGTTCTTCTTGCATTGCTCGATGATGATTTCGATGTTATCTGTGCTACGGGCTTCTTCCGAGTCGTGTATCATCTGGCTACATTCATACACCTCGTATTGTTGGATGCGTTCGATCTGTTCGTTAAGAAACTTCACCATTTGGAGGGCTGTGTCACGGTTTAGTCGGGCAATGCGGGCCGACAGGTTGGCGAATAGCTCATTGTTAGCTCGCAGACTTTGAGAACTGATGTTAATCGTTTCTATCTCATTACTAATAACTTCAAGTGTGTTTTGTTCGTTCTCTGTCAGTCTGTCTTTTAGGCCTGCCAACGCTTCTAAGCGATGGCGAAGGTCGTCTTTACTTAGCTGGAGTTGCCTGTAAGTCAATGTCTTGTGCCTTCGATAGCTAAAGAGAATGATACCTATTATACTCATCATCGTGAAGAGGATGATGCCAATAAGTTGTAGGCTGGGGGCTTTATTATCAAAAGTAATCCACTTGGCAGCCTCCTCTTTGCCTGGAGTCAACTGTATCACGCCAAGATCAGAACCAATGTAGAGCGTGTTGTTAAGGCTGAAAGCGGCCTGAGCATTGAAGTGTATGTCATCAAAGAAACTACCACAATCGTAGAGTCGGTTGTTTTTTATCTTGTATTTATGTATCCCCATCTCTGGTATCGTATAGACAATACTGTCATTGATACAAAAGATTTGATTGCTTCCATCGGTCCGAATGGAGTCAGCTCCTTGTATTTGAAGATAGTGATTGGTGAGGAGGAGTAGGCGAGGGTGTGGCGAATTGTAGGTGCAGAGACTATTGACAAACACCATGTGCTCGGTTCCTGCGATGCGTTCGACCTGCTTTCCCTTGCTGACAAACACACCGTGATTAAGGGTCGAGATGTATATCTTGCCACTTTCTTGGCTTTGATGGAAGGCTGTTATATACCTGTTATTCATCGACTTCACCGTGTCTGTCTTCCCATTACGGCAGTCTACTGACAGCAGATAGTCTTGCACACCGAGTAGTAGTTTGTTTTCATGGGGAAGAAGGGCCATCGAGGTGATACGTGTCCTTGGTTGTGTCAGCAGTTGTGGACGCTTGAAGAGCTGGTTGATAAGGTATTGTTCGCCAATGCTGAGCCTGTACACCTGATTATTAGCCGTATAATAATAGATGTCTTCGCCATCAGCAAACATCTCCTTTGGCAACTCGTCGTCTTCAAAGTCATATACCTTCTTGGCTATGAGTTCGTCGGCTTTCTGGCGAAACAGCTCGTGTTGGTTGTTTACATAGATGAGGTCATTACCCGTCCTACATGCTGCAACAACTGGAGGGTTGGCATTGAAGATGCCAAGATGGTGAGGGATGCGCCATAGAGCGTTCTTTGTAAGGAGGATGGAGAAGCCGTTTCCGTCGTCGGCAATGGCTATCCGATGTGGATTGTCGGGTACATTATTGCGGAGAGGAATACTGACAAAACGCTCTAAATTGTCGGATAGGAGTATTCTCGATGATGTAATGAAATAGTAGGTTGAGCCTGCTTTATAAAAGGACAGCACCGACTGGGGCAGTGGAAAGTGCTTGCTGTCAGCTCCGTTGATGTTTTCTATCGTTAGTTGATTGTCAGAAAGAATACAGAGATGACCGTCATAGAAGGATACCTTGCGTATATTCTCACCTTTATGACGTAGTTCTGTCTTCTGCGTGTGTAGGTTTATGCTTATTACTCCGGCCTGTGTGGCGGCAAAGAGCCACTTGTCATCGACGGGGCAGAGGTTGTTGACCAAGAAGGGTTCGCAACACTGGGTTGCTGACGTTGCTTTGATAGGGTAGAGTAGGGTCAGTCCTTGCTGCGGCTGACTGATAGGCATGGAGAAAAGACCTTGTGACGTAGCGACATAGAGGTGCTTGTCTGTAATCGTTATATCGTAGGGAGAATAGCGGCTACCCTTGCCGGGAATGTCGTACGTAAGCTGATGGAGGAGTGTGTCGGCAGCTATATTCCATAACTGCAGACCGGCATTACGTGATGCAATCCAAATCTGATTAGGATGCGAAGGGTCGCGTGCTACGTCATAGATGCGGTCGAGCCCTGTGTAATAACGCTTTCTTTCGTCTCCATTAATATGCCATATAACACCCGTCTCTCCCCCAATCCAATAGCCAGTCTTGTCTATAGACAACGCAGACAAACGGTCGGCATAGTGGAACTCTCGCTCTGATAACGACCGTGAAGGGACTGTCTCCTTGCAGCCTGTGATAACGAATAATAGTATCAAACAGAGCCAACTGACAAGAAGATGCACCTTTGCCTGTATATTGTATTCCGTAGTCATTGGATTCAACTTTGTCTGCAAAGATAGCGAATTACTCTGAGAATTGAAGATGTTATCTTATATTGTTTGTTGAAAAGTGGCGTCTGAGAGGGTTTTATTGGCTGTTTTCTTGGGTGATGGGTGTTGATGTGTTGGGTGATGGGTGTTGATGTGTTGGGTGTTAGGTGTTGACTGTTAGGTGTTGATGAAGTGCTTTTGTGGGTGTTAGGTGTTAAATGTTAGGTGTTGATGATGTGCTTTTGCGGGCGTTAGTTGTTGATGTGTTGGGTGTTAGGTGTTTAATGTTAGGTGTTGATGAAGTGTTTTTGAGGGTGTTAGGTGTTGACTGTTAGGTGTTGATGAAGTGCTTTCGTGTGTGTTAGGTATTGAATGTTAGGTGTTGATAAAAAGGTTATGTGGATACAAGTTGTTTAGTATTGAGTCTTAAAGCAGCTTGTTAGTAACAGCATATTACATACCCACAAAAACAAACATCGTGTACTTTCTCATAGCAGGTTTGGGCTCCCCTCCTTCGGAGGGGTTGGGGGAGGTCTCAGCAGGATAGGTCTCCCCTCCTTCGAAAAGATTGGGGGAGTTTTGGCAGGTTTGGGCTCCCCTCCTTCGGAGGGGCTGGGGGAGGTCCCCACATCCACCTTCTCCCCTTGTCAACATTTTTCGCCCCTCTTATTCATAGTACATGCTCTTTAAGGTGGCAGAAGAGGCCCTCCTACGTTCGAGAACATACCCTTCTTGCATGCAGAGAAGGCCCTTCTTGAGGCAAGAAGGGCGTCTTCTCGAATGCTGTTTGTAATATGCTGATTCTTTGAAGGTTATGATGTCGGTAATAGGGGAGGTTATACCCTTATGTAGAGGGTGTTTAACTCGGTGTTATGTAATGTTTTTTCATGGTTTAATAGGTGTTCTCCGAGATGTGGAATGGGATGCTTGAAACATTATTCGAGTGGTCGGATAAACCCTTGAAAGGCTTATCTGTGAGTTTTTTTACCGCTTTCAAATGTTGTGTAGAGGATTTGTACACACGATGTTAAGGCTCCGTATGATAGAGAAAGATGGTTACGAAAGGATTATTTTAGGACCATCTTGCGAAAGACTAACCCTCTTGTCGTGGTGTAATTATTCTGTTTATGGGATGAGAAAATGTTCTTTCTGTTATATGCGTAGGTCGGGGAAGGGAGAAAGGTTGATACATTAATATTGTATATCATGGTGAGACGATATAATGTGTAATGTTCTTTCTGTGATAAAAGTAACAGAACAGTTGCCGACGTATTTAACGAGTGAGACGAAAAAAGGGGATGTGTCGCCACATCCCCCTCGTCGTTTTAATCGTTTTATCTCTTATTCTTTTTAAGAATTCGTTGTGCACAATCGGCCAATACAACGACCGCTCCGGCCAGAATACATACATCCTTGATAACCAGACGACCCGCACCAGTAAGTAACGGGAACCCGTGCTCGCCACTTCCTAAGTCGGGTACCCATACTTCGGGAGTCGTGACAAGGAAGGACAACGTGCCGAACGTCATGAGAATGACAAGTCCTGAACCAACGAAACCAATCTTTGGAAACCAGATACCTAATAAGGTCAAAATGCCAAATGACATAATGGCAATACCTAAACCATGAGAGAAGGTGTAGGTGTTGTTGGCTTCATGCCAGTCGTGCTTGACCTTGTCAAACTCGCCTTCTTTGAGCTTGTAGTCCTTATACTCTGGTGCTTTCTTGGTGTAGAAGAAGCTCATAAATGGACTGTTTGCCACGAATGGCACAATACCCTCTGCCTCATAGTTCCAAAACTTCAACCCACCAATCCATACAAAGATGATGAAGATTGCTATACGTATTAAATGAATACCTGTACCTTTCAGCGATGCTGCGGTATTTAGAACGAAGTCTAATAATAAATTAACTTTACTCATAATCTGTTACTGATTTATATCATGAATTTAATAAACACTCTTTTATATTTCTCTCTGCCAGTTCTTAGCTTTTTGTCCTCTATTTTTTTATTTCCCATCTGCTATGTTTAAGCCTTCCACTTACCCTAATTAAGCCTCTTTTTTACGATAAGTAGGCCCTTCACTTACTCTAATTAAGCATTCTAATTACTGTGAGATGGCCTTTTATCCGCTATAATTAAGCTTTCCATTTACTGTGAGTAGGTTTTACTCTACGATGATTTTAAATTTCTTCCATCCTGGATATAGTCTTACCCTATGATAGACTCGCTATTACCCTAATAATGAGCTCGTTTTCTCACTCAGAATGTAACCCACTAAAACCCTTGTCCCTTTGTCTTTAGAACTTCGTTAACAGTAGTCTTCCACTCCTCGTTCTGAAATCGTCGGCAAAGATATATAATTCCCCTTAAACGGCAAAGAATATCCCTTGTAATTATTACAAAAACTACTACGAATAGTCTTTTTTATCTAAAAATACCATCTTTGTGGTATGATAAAATGACATCCCTTTCCATTTCACGTTGTTAATGCGTTTATCATTATTGCATCTGTCAATAATGGGAGAGCCTGTGATAGTATGTAAAAGGTATTTAGTGGGCAATTAGTGAGGATGGTGTTTATTATCAAAAAGTAATTATTCTGCAGCAAAAGGAATAAATTATATTGTTTATTTGGAATTTTATAAAAAAGTTTCGTTTGAATAAAAAAATATATAAGTTTGCATAATAGATAGTTATGCGCAGTTAAATTACAACTAAAAACCTAAATAGAATCTGCGTAGAGTTAGAAGATATAAAAAAAGACCCTGCGGTTGACCGCAGGGTACAAGAAAATCTTCGGCTTATAGCCTTGTTGTGAAAAGTCTTCACTGTGTATCTGAGTGCAAATATACAACTTATTTCTGATAAAACAAACAAATTCTTAAAAATATGACACAAAAAGTTTTAGGCTTAGATCTTGGTACTAATTCTATTGGTTCAGCAGTTAGAAACTTGGACCTCTCAGATGATCTACAATGGCAGTTAGAGTTCTTTTCTTCTGATATCTTCAGGAGTAGTGTTAATAAAGAAAGTAATGGACGTGAATATTCTTTGGCTGCACAGCGTTCTGCACATAGAAGAAGTCGTGGGTTGAATGAGGTAAGACGGCGTAGATTGTGGGCTACATTAAATTTACTCATTAAGCACGGTTTCTGTCCGATGAGTTCAGAGTCATTAATGCGATGGTGTACTTATGATAAACGAAAAGGGCTTTTTAGAGAGTATCCAATTGATGATAAGGATTTCAATGCATGGATACTTTTGGACTTTAACGGCGATGGCAGACCAGATTATTCCAGTCCATACCAACTGCGTCGAGAACTTGTAACACGCCAATTTGATTTTGAACAGCCTATTGAACGTTATAAACTTGGACGTGCTTTGTACCATATAGCACAGCATCGTGGCTTTAAGAGTAGTAAGGGAGAGACTTTGTCGCAGCAAGAAACTAATAGTAAACCGTCGTCTACAGATGAGATACCAGATGTAGCAGGTGCAATGAAAGCTTCGGAAGAGAAACTTTCAAAGGGCCTGTCTACCTATATGAAGGAGCATAACTTACTGACAGTTGGTGCAGCTTTTGCCCAGTTGGAAGACGAAGGTGTAAGAGTTCGCAACAATAATGATTACCGTGCAATACGTTCACAATTTCAGCACGAGATAGAGACCATCTTTAAGTTCCAACAAGGACTGTCAGTAGAAAGCGAGTTATATGAACGCCTTATAAGTGAGAAGAAAAATGTTGGTACAATTTTTTATAAGCGTCCTTTGCGTTCGCAACGAGGGAATGTGGGAAAGTGTACACTTGAACGTTCAAAGCCTCGCTGTGCTATTGGTCATCCTTTGTTTGAGAAATTCCGTGCTTGGACATTGATTAATAATATCAAAGTCAGAATGTCTGTAGACACATTGGACGAACAACTTCCTATGAAGTTACGTCTGGATCTTTATAATGAATGCTTTCTTGCGTTTGTAAGGACTGAGTTCAAATTCGAAGATATTCGTAAGTATCTTGAAAAACGACTGGGTATTCATTTCTCCTACAATGATAAGACTATTAACTATAAGGACAGTACGAGTGTTGCCGGTTGTCCTATAACTGCTCGGTTCAGAAAGATGCTGGGAGAGGAATGGGAATCCTTCCGTGTTGAAGGACAAAAAGAGAGACAAGCGCATAGTAAGAATAATATCTCGTTCCATAGAGTTTCATATTCTATTGAAGATATATGGCATTTCTGTTATGATGCGGAGGAGCCAGAAGCAGTGCTTGCCTTTGCTCAAGAAACCTTACGATTGGAGAGGAAAAAAGCGGAGGAGCTCGTTCGCATCTGGTCGGCAATGCCCCAAGGTTATGCTATGTTAAGTCAGAAGGCGATTCGTAATATCAATAAGATATTGATGTTGGGATTGAAATACTCTGATGCTGTGATACTTGCTAAAGTCCCAGAACTTGTAGATGTTTCTGATGAGGAGTTGTTGTCTATAGCGAAAGACTATTATCTTGTAGAGGCGCAGGTTAATTATGACAAACGCATTAATAGTATTGTTAATGGCCTCATAGCCAAATATAAATCAGTATCAGAAGAATATCGTTTCGCTGATCATAACTATGAATATTTATTAGACGAGTCTGATGAAAAAGATATTATCAGACAAATTGAAAATAGTTTGGGAGCAAGGCGGTGGAGTCTGATGGATGCTGATGAGCAGACAGATATTTTACAAAAAGTTCGTGACAGGTATCAGGATTTCTTTAGAAGTCATGAGCGTAAGTTTGTAGAGTCACCTAAGTTGGGGGAAAGTTTTGAGAACTATCTTACAAAGAAATTCCCAATGGTTGAGAGAGAGCAATGGAAAAAGTTATATCATCCTTCACAAATTACCATTTACCGCCCAGTTTCAGTTGGTAAGGATCGATCTGTTTTAAGATTGGGTAATCCGGATATAGGTGCAATAAAGAACCCAACAGTGTTGAGAGTGCTTAATACTTTAAGGAGAAGGGTTAATCAGCTTTTGGATGATGGTGTTATATCTCCAGATGAAACAAGAGTGGTCGTAGAGACAGCTCGTGAGTTGAATGATGCTAATAGAAAGTGGGCTCTGGATACTTATAACAGAATCCGTCACGATGAAAATGAGAAGATAAAGAAGATTCTTGAAGAGTTTTATCCGAAACGTGATGGTATAAGTACAGATGATATAGATAAGGCACGGTATGTGATAGATCAACGTGAGGTAGATTACTTTACGGAATCGAAGACCTATAATAAGGATATAAAGAAATACAAGTTTTGGTTGGAGCAGGGAGGACAGTGTATGTATACTGGGCGTACCATTAATCTATCAAATCTTTTTGACCCAAATGCTTTTGATATTGAGCATACCATCCCAGAGAGTCTCAGTTTTGACAGTTCGGATATGAATCAGACTTTGTGTGATGCTCATTACAACCGTTTCATAAAGAAAAATCATATTCCTGCAGATATGCCGAATTATGATAAGGCTATTACTATAGATGGTAAAGAGTATCCTGCTATAACATCTCAGTTACAACGTTGGGTAGAGAGAGTTGAGCGTTTAAATCGTAATGTTGAATATTGGAAAGGGCAGGCAAGAAGGGCACAGAATAAAGACCGTAAAGACCAATGTATGCGTGAGATACATCTGTGGAAGATGGAGTTGGAATACTGGAAGAAGAAGTTGGAACGCTTCACAGTTACTGAGGTTACAGACGGATTTAAGAACAGTCAGCTTGTGGATACACGAGTTATAACTCGTCATGCAGTTTTATATCTGAAGAGCATATTCCCACATGTAGATGTGCAACGAGGAGACGTAACTGCTAAATTCAGAAAGATACTTGGTATACAAAGTGTAGACGAAAAGAAAGACCGTAGCTTACATTCTCATCATGCTATAGACGCAACAACTCTGACGATAATCCCAGTTTCTGCAAAGAGAGATCGTATGCTGGAGTTATTTGCTAAGATAGAAGAGATTAATAAGATGTTATCCTTTTCTGGTAGTGAGGATAGGACAGGGCTGCAACAAGAACTTGATGGTTTGAAGAATAAACTTCAAATGGAAGTCAAGGTATGTAGGATAGGTCATAATGTTTCAGAAATTGGTACGTTTATAAATGATAATATCATCGTTAATCACCATATTATGAATCAAGCTCTTACACCAGTTCGCCGCCGATTAAGAAAAAAGGGATATATAGTTGGAGGAGTAGATAATTCACGGTGGCAGACTGGTGATGCCTTGCGAGGTGAAATCCATAAGGCGAGTTATTATGGTGCGATAACACAGTATGCAAAGGATAAAGAAGGGAAAGTTTTGATGAAAGAGGGACGTCCTCAAGTAAATCCTACGATTAAATTTGTAATACGGAGAGAATTAAAGTATAAGAAATCTGCTGCCGACAGTGGCTTTGCTTCGTGGGATGACCTTGGAAAAGCCATTGTTGATAAGGAACTTTTTGCTTTGATGAAAGGGCAATTCCCAGAAGAAACATCTTTCAAGGATGCTTGTGAGCAGGGAGTCTATATGATAAAGAAAGGAAAGAATGGTATGCCTGATAAAAAGCTGTACAGAATAAGGCATATAAGATGTAATACTGTGCAGAAAAATGCTTTGAAGATTAAAGAACAAACTTATAAATCCGAGAAAGAATACAAGCGTTATTTCTATGCTGCAGTTGGCGATTTGTATGCAATGTGTTGTTATACAAATGGTAAGATTCGTGAGTTTAGAATATACAGTTTGTATGATGTTTCTTGTCATCGTAAATCTGATATAGAGGATATTCCAGAGTTTATCACCGATAAGAAAGGTAATCGACTTATGCTTGATTATAAGTTGCATACTGGCGATATGATATTGCTTTATAAGGATAATCCTGAAGAATTGTACGATTTAGATAATGTGAACTTGAGTAAATTATTATATAAGATAAATGGGTTTGAAAATGACGGTTTACGTATTAGGATGGTAAATCATTTAGTTGTAAAAGAGGCTATGGGAGAATCTGTTAAAGATTATGCGAAATTGCCCGATATCATCCGCTGTGGTGTTAAAACAATAAAGTTTCTTATTATGGGCGAGAATCGTGACTTTGTTATTAAGAATGGTAAGATAATCTTCAATCACCGATGATAAAGAAAACTTTATATTTTGGGAATCCTGCTTATCTCTCACTTCGTAATGGGCAGTTGGTTATCCGACTTCCTGAAGTGGAGAAAGCAGAACTTCCTGATATCATAAAACAGGAAACTATCAGAACGATTCCTATAGAAGATATTGGTGTTGTGGTATTGGACAATAAGCAGATAACCATTACACAAGGTGCTTTAGCAGAGTTAGTAGCCAATTCTGCTGCAGTAATAACCTGTGATAGTAAATGTATGCCTACGGGAATGTTACTTCCTCTTTCTGGCAATACATTGCATCAGGAGCGTTTTCGTAATCAGATAGAAGCTGCAATTCCATTGCGTAAACAGCTGTGGCAACAAACGGTAAAAGCTAAGATAGAGAATCAGGCATATTGTTTACAGAAGAACACTTCTAAATCATTTGTTCCGCTCCATGTCCTTGCTCGTAAAGTCAGGAGTGATGATGCTGATAACCACGAAGCGCAAGCTGCAGCCTATTACTGGAAGAATCTCTTTTCTGATGGTTTCACAAGGGATAAGGATGGTATTCCACCTAATAATCTGTTGAATTATGGATATGCAATACTTCGTGCTGTGATTGCTCGTGCTTTGGTGGGGAGTGGACTGTTACCTGTCTATGGAATTCATCATCATAACCGTTATAACGCATATTGTTTAGCAGATGATATTATGGAACCTTATCGTCCGTTTGTGGATGACCTTGTCATTTCAACAATGAAAAAGATGGAGGTTTCAGATGATTTGACAGTAGCTTTAAAGCGGGAAATGTTGTCAATACCAGTTCTTGATGTTGTTATAGGTGGTAAGCGTAGCCCATTGATGATTGCTGCAGGCTTGACAACTGCAAGTCTTGCGAAGTGCTATAATGGGGAAGCTCGTGAAATTTCTTATCCTTCCTTTCTTTGATGCAACGACTTAGCGAATATAGGGTTATGTGGGTAATGGTCTTTTTTGATCTTCCAACGAATACAAACAAGGAAAAGCGTGCTTATACTATCTTCCGAAAAGATTTGATGAAAGATGGTTTTACAATGTTTCAATTGTCAATCTATGTTCGTCATTGCGCAAGCAGAGAGAATGCAGATGTTCATGTGAAACGTGTAAAATCGTTTATGCCTAATTCTGGTAATGTCTGTATTATGGTCATTACTGATAAACAATTTGGTGAGATAGAGCTTTTTCGTGGAACTCAGCCACAAGAACCTAATGCTCCAGGACAGCAACTAGAATTATTCTAAAAAAGAGTCCCGTCATTGTGATAGGACTCTTTTGTTTTGCATTTTTTATTTGTACAAAAGTCTTGTTACTTGCTGTAATACAGGTAAATATAACTTTTAAGTTGTACGTGCTAATGCAAAGATACACATTTTGAAGCAATTCACAACTAGATGTTACTATAGGAGATAAAGCAGTGGGTTGTACGTGCTAATGCAAAGATACACATTTTGAAGCAATTCACAACTGAAATTTAGATTAGTAGAACTTAATGGCAGTTGTACGTGCTAATGCAAAGATACACATTTTGAAGCAATTCACAACTTAAATTGCGTTACAATGTTAGCAACACCGGTTGTACGTGCTAATGCAAAGATACACATTTTGAAGCAATTCACAACACATATTCGTAATCTTTTTTATCTTCTTCTGTTGTACGTGCTAATGCAAAGATACACATTTTGAAGCAATTCACAACCATACCTCTGCAAGTACAGGGTCAACCTCTGTTGTACGTGCTAATGCAAAGATACACATTTTGAAGCAATTCACAACAGTGACACGCAATTATATAAACAGGCAGGTGTTGTACGTGCTAATGCAAAGATACACATTTTGAAGCAATTCACAACGAAATTTGCTTATTGGTTAACAAGTTTTGGTTGTACGTGCTAATGCAAAGATACACATTTTGAAGCAATTCACAACCCATTACCAACTGCAAAAACCGTTCCGTCAGTTGTACGTGCTAATGCAAAGATACACATTTTGAAGCAATTCACAACAAAGTATGAGATACAACTATCAAGATGGAAGTTGTACGTGCTAATGCAAAGATACACATTTTGAAGCAATTCACAACATTCATGAACTTGTAGTTCGCACCATTCTGTTGTACGTGCTAATGCAAAGATACACATTTTGAAGCAATTCACAACGTTACGACATAGTAAACGACTACTTACAGAGTTGTACGTGCTAATGCAAAGATACACATTTTGAAGCAATTCACAACCAAAGATTTGTTTTTCGTACTCATCTTTTTGTTGTACGTGCTAATGCAAAGATACACATTTTGAAGCAATTCACAACTAACTTCAGCTTTGACAGAAGGCAATTTGTGTTGTACGTGCTAATGCAAAGATACACATTTTGAAGCAATTCACAACGATTGCGCTTGTACACCCTACCTACAATTAGTTGTACGTGCTAATGCAAAGATACACATTTTGAAGCAATTCACAACTGTGCAGCAGAAAATAAACGAAGCTGTCGGTTGTACGTGCTAATGCAAAGATACACATTTTGAAGCAATTCACAACTACCATCTTCTGTTAGTAGATGGCTAAGATGTTGTACGTGCTAATGCAAAGATACACATTTTGAAGCAATTCACAACAAGTTTTCTCTACCGTCTGCACTAAACCTAGTTGTACGTGCTAATGCAAAGATACACATTTTGAAGCAATTCACAACCCTTATCAGAGGCTAAATTATTAAAACCCGTTGTACGTGCTAATGCAAAGATACACATTTTGAAGCAATTCACAACCCAACCGGGGCTGCCTATGACACCTCCGAAGTTGTACGTGCTAATGCAAAGATACACATTTTGAAGCAATTCACAACTATGTACCAATTAATATTTAATGGCAAGTAGTTGTACGTGCTAATGCAAAGATACACATTTTGAAGCAATTCACAACTTGTACGCTTGCCAATGCTTGACTTACCAGTTGTACGTGCTAATGCAAAGATACACATTTTGAAGCAATTCACAACGACCTTGTTGCTGTCAATTTCCCTCGTCATGTTGTACGTGCTAATGCAAAGATACACATTTTGAAGCAATTCACAACATAAAGTGTGTTAACCGTTTTTCGTTCGTGTTGTACGTGCTAATGCAAAGATACACATTTTGAAGCAATTCACAACCCAACCATCTGGGATAGGTGAGCCGAAACTGTTGTACGTGCTAATGCAAAGATACACATTTTGAAGCAATTCACAACGCTGTAGCAACAAACCATCCACCCATCATCGTTGTACGTGCTAATGCAAAGATACACATTTTGAAGCAATTCACAACATACATAGAACCCATATCGTACACATGGCAGTTGTACGTGCTAATGCAAAGATACACATTTTGAAGCAATTCACAACTAAGGACCACTTGAATGCACTTGCGTTGGCGTTGTACGTACTAATGCAAAGATACACATTTTGAAGCAATTCACAACATTAAGTGTGTAAACCGTTTTTCATTTGTGTTGTACGTGCTAATGCAAAGATACACATTTTGAAGCAATTCACAACTCCGATGATTCCTTTAATTTCAAGGCGTCAGTTGTACGTGCTAATGCAAAGATACACATTTTGAAGCAATTCACAACTGTTGTAACATCGTAGTTTTTAGTGGATATGTTGTACGTGCTAATGCAAAGATACACATTTTGAAGCAATTCACAACCTTACGCCTGATTCATGCGATTTTCGTATGTTGTACGTGCTAATGCAAAGATACACATTTTGAAGCAATTCACAACACCGTGCATGTGTTTCTTATAGGTATTTCGTTGTACGTGCTAATGCAAAGATACACATTTTGAAGCAATTCACAACATTATCCATATGATTTTGCATACAAATATCGTTGTACGTGCTAATGCAAAGATACACATTTTGAAGCAATTCACAACAAAATGGCTTGATTACCTCTGCTCAATTGCGTTGTACGTGCTAATGCAAAGATACACATTTTGAAGCAATTCACAACAGTCCCGATATAATGACCCTTTGCCCCTACGTTGTACGTGCTAATGCAAAGATACACATTTTGAAGCAATTCACAACTAATGACTCTTACGATATTTATCAATACCCGTTGTACGTGCTAATGCAAAGATACACATTTTGAAGCAATTCACAACTAGTCTATCCATATCTTCTTACGTGTACGAGTTGTACGTGCTAATGCAAAGATACACATTTTGAAGCAATTCACAACGCAAGAAGACGGACATCCCGTGCATTCGCAGTTGTACGTGCTAATGCAAAGATACACATTTTGAAGCAATTCACAACTCTTATGGTTGGAATTACTAATATTAATTGTTGTACGTGCTAATGCAAAGATACACATTTTGAAGCAATTCACAACTTGAACACATCAACAGTCGTCACGGTATTAGTTGTACGTGCTA
>ERZ773031.650-NODE-650-length-18510-cov-6.668653_pt1 | contig 18510 bp, 17 predicted proteins | sample MGYA00511666_ERZ773031 | MGnify/ENA primary metagenome ERZ773031 (study PRJEB29015, sample SAMEA2738135) | human oral metagenome | biome: human oral; feature: human-associated habitat; material: saliva | place: China | collected 2250 ...
TCGATTATACAGAAAATTTCAGTAACTTTGTCCTTGGTAATCATCGTTCAAAAATTTGTAATCTATTGATTATCACCTATAAAGATACGAATTTTTGACGAGATTACCAACTTTTACAAGCCTTTTCTTATCCCGAACTTGCGTATATATTAGTATTTCTATTTATTTTAAGAAGAAAATATAACAAAGTTGATAATAACTATAAACCAATATTATGGCAAATCAGTTTAAATATTTAATAAAGTTTTCTCATATCGCCCTAAGATCGGGCGTATAATCCGACGTTTAAATCTCCTCCTATACAAAGCATAATAACAAAATATAGGATAACTAACCTTCAATAATATACTTTCGAAACAACATAAATATCCTTTAGTCAAATTCCTTAACGAAGAAGACATAATACAGTTCAAATCAAATCCTTCATAAAAATAGTATTTAGAAAGGACTGTCAAAGACAACTCGTGAAAAAAAATCTTTTTGAAAGAAGCATCTACAAATAACTCATTATATATAGAGAAAAGTATTTTCTCTTTCTTCATCAAGATTTCAATATCGTGATGTTTAGTTGTTAAAGAGCCCTCACGTTTATAATAGACATATTCATACGAATCAGAAACATAAATTGATTTACAATACTTTATATATTGGAGAAAAAAAATTGTATCTTCGCTAAAAGAAATCCCCTCTGGGAAGCATATGTTATTTCTCTTAATAACATCTGTTTTGCATAACTTAGAAAAAGGCGCACTATGAATATCACTTAAACAATATATCTTAGCAACATTTTTATCACTTATAACCTTTTTATAAGATATTGGAGTTCTATTTTCCTCTAATTGTAACAAATAACCTTGTACAGATATATCATAATCAAAATTAAACCTTTCCAAAAAGTTTTTTCCGAGCTCATCGTCACTATCTACAAAACATAGATACTCTCCTGTGGCTAGTCTTATTCCTACATTTCTAGCGACACTAACCCCTTGATTCTTCTGATGAAGAACTTTAAAGCGATTATCTTTTGCAGCTATACTGTCACATATTTCTCCTGTAGAGTCTTTGCTTCCATCGTCTATTAATATAACTTCAAAGTTTTGATAGGTTTGCTGCTCTATACTGCTTAAGCAGGTTGGTAAATACTGCTCTACATTATAAGCAGGTACAATAATTGAAATTTTAGGAATAGATTTCATTTGCCCAACTTTCTATATAAATAACCTTTTATGTATTGCTTTTCACTATTAGCCAAAGTAAAATAAACACTTATAAAATATAAGAAGAATATTGTCCCTACAGAATATAATAATCTAAGAAAAATAGGAAAGGTATTGAAATCAATAAAGAAAAGAAACACCAATACAACTATTAATGGAAAAATAACTTTAAACAAAATCTTAAATAATAAAACTACAGAATATTGAGGAAAAACTTTTTTGAGATAATATAAACTAATTGTAGAACATCCTATCTGCGATATTAAACTTATATAAAAAACAATATCAGGAGAACTATCAAATTTAAGTGCAATATATGAGAATGGAATTACCAACAATAATGATGTGCCATTCCAAAAACTATACCCCTTTATCTTACCTGTCGCATTTATGCCAATTCGCAGCGATTCAGCAAGAAGAGCAAAAAGATTTTCAATCAAGGCTATATTTAATAATATAGATGTCATTGGTGGTACTTTTCCTAACCATAATTCCAATACAATCTGACTATTATAGATAAGAATTAAGACGATAAGAATTGACAACATCAACAACATTCTTATAGATAGATTTATCATATAAGACATATCTGTATAATTTTCTTGAGCATAATTCTTCACTATCTGTGGTCGAAATGCAGTCAAAATATTCCCACAAAATGAACGAAAAACATTTGTTACTGTATATACTATACCCACAGCAGCATTCATTACTACTCCAAAGAAAAGATTAATAATGAATGGTATACCTTGAAATTTAGCTGTTAAACATATATTCCCATACAAATCATATCCACTGAATGTGAGCATTGATTTTAGAATATCCTTATCAAGAACAAATTTAAAGTGACATTCTTCAAATTTACGTATACTATATATTCTATAAGAAGACATAATGATAATAGATACTATTAAAGACAACAATCCATAAAGAATTAACTTGTCAAAACCTCCTATAACAAGAATATATAATATTAGTAACTTTAATATAACATTTAAAATTTCGATATAAGCATAAACTCCCATTTTCTCATGTGCTATTATACAAGCATTATATGGCACTTGTATAATATTCAATAATATAGATACGATTGAAAACTGGAGTATACAGTTCGCTGCATATAATCGTTCTGATGGAATTACTAATTTTGCATTAACAAACCATAAACCTACGACTTCACCCAAAATAAATATAATTAAAGCTATAGATAACTGAACTATTATTGCTGAACTAAAAGTTCTTTTCAAGCGTTCTATATTTCCCTTGCCAAGCTCATAAGTTATAAACCTAGAAATTGAGCCAGCCATAGCATTACTTAAAAACCCAAAAATTGGAACTATGGTCCCCACAACATTATAAATTCCATAGTCAGTTACGCCAAGTGTATTTAATATAACACGTGAAGAATATAACCCTACAATCATAGAGAAAAACATTCTCACATACAACATGATTGCATTCTTAGTAACTTGACGTTTTGAAGATATCTCAGACATTTTACTTCATATTTTTACTCAAAAAAACTCAAATTACTTTCTTAAAAGGAAACTTTTTAAAAAGAGATCTAATTACTCTTATTATAATTATTGTCACCAAGAATATAGTAACTGGATATAAAATTTCTCCTAACAGTGATTGACGAGGAAAAATCGGAAACAATATATTACGAGCAACTAAAACATGAAAAATATAAATGAAACCAGAATCTTGTCTACCGATAGTAGCTATAATAAGATTCCCATAACTTGGATTACGAAGAGCTAAACTAAATAAACAATAAGCTGCTGGTAATACAAATAGATGTGAATCAAGTCCATTCATATAAAAAAAGCTAAGCACATAACATTCTACAACTATTAGTATTGCAGATATTATAAAAAAAAGAATAAGCGTCTTATCTGAAGTTTTTGCTAAGAAAACTTTTTTTTCTTTCATATATCTTCCTAAACACATATAGGGAAGACCTAAAAATAAAAAATTCGTTACATAGCCTTTTGAATATAACACTGGAATACTAACTATATATACCAAAATAGATAAAATATATAGAGAATTTACTTTTTTTATCTTATCTACAAAAAAGAAAATAATATAAACATACAAACTTGCCCACAAAAACTATAGATGAAAAGAGGCTGGATCAGCATTGATAATGAAAAAAGCAATAATAATTTTTGGAGTATATGTTGTAGATAAGTATTCTACGATGCTTCCTCCATCTTGCAGTAATTCAACACTATGAATCAAATTATACAAGACAGATGACCCTATAGCTAAAAATAATAACTTTATTAGATGCCTTCTAAATCTTCCTTTTTCTTTTAACATCGGATAGAAATATCCAGATATCATAAAAAATAAGGGAACTGCTAAACGACATAATCCTTCTATCAGGTGTGAAATAAGATGATATGTACCATTTTCTACTGTTCCATAATGAATATAAACAACCATAAAGGCTGCAAAGAACTTTATGACATCTAGGCTTGAATGTCGTACCTCCTGATTATTCAAGTTCATTTTTCTTGAAACTTACAATTATAAATAAATAAGCACCTACGCTACAAGATTATAATAACTGACCCTATTTTCTTACAAGAACCTTCTCAACGTGTTAGTAGCAGACTATTGTTTGAATATATAAATGACACGTCAGTTCTCTTTTACAGAACAAGATTCCAAAAAGCAAGCTTCATAACTTTTAGGGAAAGTATCTAAGCTCAGCAATTCGTTTATTTCCATTGGTTATTCATAATATTAAGATATTCTTAGATTAGATAAGGAAAAGAGAACAAAACAAAGAAGACGTTGATACCAATTAAGTCAAAAAGAGAAAATATCATCTCCTCCCTACAAACAATGAATAGTTTGCAGGCTGACAACTATCACGGTCACTCCACATAAGAACGAATGGGCAAAAAATAAATAGACGTGGTACAGTAACAATTGTTAACTTAAACAATAAGACTGTGTTGGTCAATTCAGTAGATGCTTCGTTCGCAGAATCTTTCTGTTAATAGTTCTAATTTCCTTTATTATGGGTACAAATTTAAATAAAAAAAATGAGAAAAGAAAGAATATTAATAGAATTATTGTAGGCACACGATATAAAAAAGAAAGAAATGGCCCCTCCCCCTCGCCCCTCCCCCAAAGGGAGGGGAGTAATCACCGAGATACCCCGCACATATGATGACAAAGCTAAGACATAATGACATAGGGACATACCTAATGCTCCAGCCACGTATGCTGCATTAAATATGTCATTAAAGAATATGTCTTTATGGCATCAATTAAAATATGTCATTATGGCTATATAACATATTTATCTACACAGACTATATTGAATATGTCATTAAAAATATGTATTTTTGTCATTCTGTCTTAACATTATCCATACTTTTATGTCATTCTGTATTGTATTCTCTATCTTTATATGTATGAAAAAGCCACAAGATATCAATGGTTTGAAGAAAAATCACTATCTTTGCATCAGAATCAGTTATCCTAAAAAATGAAAAAGATTATATTGATTGCTGCCATCCTTTTAGGGGCATTGACAAACGGACAGGCTCAGGTAATAAACAAAAACGCCGCAAAACGTATTGGCGAAGTTGTTAAAGAAGGCTACCAAGACGTTAAAGGAGCCATTGTTCAAGATACCAAACCAACTGGTGAGCATACGGTATGGGATTTATATGCAGCCCCGAAAGTTGGATTAAACTTATCAAACCTCTTAGGTGTTGATAACAATTTTAAGTTGGGGGCTGTTGCTGGTGCCTACGTTGAAGTCTTCGTGGCTAAAAACCTTGCAATAGACGTTGAAATGCAATATAGCCACCAAGGAGGTTCTGGTATCTATCGTAATATCAACGCCACAGACGACTATGGAAACCCTATTATACAAAAATTTGGTCCATACAATGTCAATTTACATTATATCAACACTAACTATATAGTACGTTGGTATCCTTGGGCAGATTTACCATGGAGTTTCACTACTGGAGTACACGCAGGATATGTTATCAGCGCACATGCTAAAGAGAAAAATGGTGAAGATATCAACCTCAAGAATCATATCCATAGTGGTGATATCGCACTTCCTCTTGGTGTTAGTTACGAATGGAAGCAATGGCAGATAGAAGCACGTTACAACCTATACTTCAGAAAGTTAGCAAGAGACACTGAAGCAAAGGATTTATTAAAGAATGCTCGCAACAGCATGTTAGAAGTAACACTTGGCTACAGAATACAGGTGCTCTGATGCCGTTTGAAGACAAGTGAGAAAATTCCTTTTCATACCTTTTTTGCTACTCTCTGCAGTTGCTTCTGCAGAGGAGTGTGATTCTATTGCTATATCCAAAACTGGTATAGAGGTGCATTATACGCCTGCCCAAACTTTATGTTTGGACAAGGAGCCACGTATTTGGACTAAGACGAAAGAAACGCATACCATAGCTGCACAACTAAATATCACACCATCAGAGAATGATTTTGCACGCGATTATAATTATCCAACATTCTCTATTGGCTTGCGTTATAACTTCAACCATGGGACAACAATGCATAAAGACTATCCATGGGGAGAAGCACAGCCAGTAGACTACACCAGTAAATTAGGCAACTTTCTGACACTCTATGGCACTTTTAATCGTCCACTTTATCGTAGTAAGCACTGGCAATGGGGCTATTACTTAGGCACTGGCGTAGGCTATACTTCGCTAAAATATAACCAGAAGAACAATATTGACAACGAATATATTGGTTCACACCTTAATATCTTCTTCACAGCAGGACTGTACGGACAATATAAGGTAGCTAAGGAATGGAGCATAAAGGCTGGATTAGACTTCGCACACCATAGTAATGGGGCTATGGCACGACCCAACAAAGGCGCAAACTATTTAGGTCCATTCCTGGGTATTGTATACGAACCAGAGAAGGAAACAACAAAGGTTGCAAAGGGGAATACACTTCCTAAAAATCACTTCCAAAAGTATTGGTTTACTGAATTCACCCTTGGAATAGGTGGTAAAACTTTACTTGAGGATTGGCAGCAGACACAATTTGAAACGCCGCAAGGACATCCTGACTATCGTAAGGAGCAGTTTGCTTTCTACGGAGCCTATTCTTTCCATACTCACCTACTCTATCGTTATGCACGTCGCTGGGCATCTGGCTTAGGTCTTGGTCTTTTCTATGGAGATTATGCCAGTAGGGTTGCACAACATGATAAAGAACATGGATACATCGGAGAGAAGCATAGTCCGTGGTCACTTAGCATTGAAGGTCGTCACGAAATCTTTTATGGTAACATGTCTGTTCGTGTCAGCTTAGGTTATTACCTCTACCGACACATGGGTTATAAATCACGTAATGGATTGGAAAGACCTTATCATGAACAAGTTGGTGTATTTTATAGTTTCCCTAAGCTAAAGAATCTTACTTTAGGCTTTAGCGTTAATGCACATGCAACGAAGGCAGACTTCACAGAACTACAAATAACAATGCCTGTGAGACTATAAAACAAGACAGAAAGACAAGAGTTTAGCCAGAATGACAAATATTTAGCCAGAATGACATAAAGACATATTGCTTTAATGACATATTTTGTTGTTTGGAAAGAAGTTAAGTATAGTCTATCAGACAGAACTACATAAGATATCTTAATTCACAGCCTACACGTCCCATATTAAAATATGTCATTAAAGCAATATGTCTTTATGTCATTCTGTCTTCCCTTAGAATATGTCATTAAAGCAATATGTCTTTATGTCATTCTGTCTAAACTATCGTCATTCTGTCTGGAAGAGGTACTTCTCTATATCCTTAAAGCCATTTAAGAATGAGCGAACATCCATTCGCTTCTTACCTGTCAACTGAATATCAAGAAGTTCCAAGAGGTTATCAGACGTATTGACATAGAGACGGGTTTTTTCTACAACGAGCGTACCAGGGGTACCTACAGATGCGCGGTCTGACTTAGCCGTCTTATAAACCTTCATTACCAAAGGTTTTACCCCATTGTCTTCAATAGAACAGAGTGTACTCCAAGTGCCAGGATAAGGACTAAGCCCACGCACAAAATCATAAACTTTCTTAGCAGACTGGTTCCAATTGATTTCGCAAGTCTCTTTGAATATCTTCGGTGCATGATGTAATTCAGCATCTTCACACACCTGAGGAGCACTTATGCCATCAAGAACTGCTGAGAAATCAACATCATCCAAATTGTCTTCAGGTAACTTTGATGCTATGAGATCGATTGTTTCCATAGCAATCTTTGCACCCAAATACATCAAGCCATCATAGACATACTCAACATCAGCTGTATCAGGAATAGCAAATGGTTTTTGAAGGATAATGCGACCAGTATCTATATTTTTATCAAGGAAGAAGGTCGTCACACCTGTCTCGGTCTCACCATTGATAACCGCCCAGTTGATAGGAGCAGCACCACGGTACTGCGGAAGCAAGGCTGCATGTACATTAAACGTACCCAGGCGAGGCATACTCCACACTATCTCCGGTAACATACGAAAGGCTACAACCACCTGCATATCAGCTTTATAAGAACGCAATTCATCTATAAAATCAGCATCCTTCATCCTTACAGGCTGCAAAACAGGCAAGTTATGTTCAAGTGCATAGAGTTTCACCGGTGATGGCTGCAGCTGTTCTTGATGACGTCCAACAGGTTTATCAGGCTGTGTGACTACAGCTACAACATTATATCCATTCTCAACTAATGCTTTCAACGACTCCACAGCAAACTCTGGAGTGCCCATGAAAACAATACGTATATTTTCTTTTTTCATTATCTTTGGGAATTTAACAAGAGATGAGATAATAAGTAAGAGACGGCAGATACCTATTTATTCTGCACTAAAATCTGCTACAAACTGACGATACATACTATAAAGGCGAGCTCGAGAGATATAGCCAACCAACTGGCTATCAATATTCACAACAGGTAAATACTGTGCACCCGTACGTTCAAAAGTCTTCATCACATCCTCCATTGGGTCGTTGACACCGAGCATTGCTGCTGGTGGCGACATCAACTGATTGACATGGAAACGGTGATAAAGTTCTGTACGGAAAATAATATGTCGTAGATTGTTAATATCAATCTCACCTAATAACTTACGAGACTCATCGAGCACAGGAATATAATCATTGCGACTTGAACTGATAGCATGAATAAGCTTTCCCATCTCCATATCCGGTCCGACAGATGTAAAGTCATGATCGATAATCTTATCCATACTCATCAAAGTGAGGATAGACTTGTCTGTATGGTGTGTAAGAAGTTTACCTTGCTTTGCCAAACGAACAGCATAAATACTATGATGTTCGAAGATATTTATCGTAAGATAAGAACTGATAGTCACGATAATCAATGGGATGAAGAGTTGATAACCGCCTGTTAGCTCGGCAATCAAGAAGATACCCGTCAAAGGTGCATGCATCACAGCCGACATCACAGCTGCCATACCATAGAGCGTAAAGTTCTTCTCTGGAATATAAACACCAAGTTGCTCCATATTCCAAAAACGAGCAAAGAAGAAACCACCAAAGCCACCGATGAACAAAGAAGGCGCAAAGGTCCCACCACAACCGCCTGCACCATTTGTTGCACTGGTTGCAAAGACCTTCGTCATGACAACTAAGCCCACATAAAGCAGTAGGAAATTTGACTTCTCTGCAAACATAGATCCACTCATGATTTGCATCCAGTCAGCCTCTGTCTTTCCTTCTATAAACAATCTCAAACTATCATAGCCTTCACCATAGAGAGAGGGAAAGAGGAAAATAAGCGGAGAAAGCACCAAGCCTCCCACAAGAAGTTTCAGATAAGGCTTAGAAGAGAGTTTCCCATAACCATTCTCACACCATGACATTAAGCGCATGAAGTAGAGTGATACAAAACCGCAAGCGATACCTAACAAGATTGTCGGTGGAACGCGATCAAGTCCCCAGATGTTATCCATTTGGAAATGAAACATTGACGAACCACCTGTGAAGAAATAGGAGAAACACGTTGCCGTCACTGATGCAATCAATATCGGCAAAAGAGAAGCCATGGTCAAATCGACCATCAACACTTCCAATGTAAATACCAATCCTGCTATTGGAGCCTTGAAAATACCAGATACAGCCGCCGTTGCACCACAACCCACAAGAAGCATGAGTGTGCGATTATCTAAATTAAAGATACGTCCGAGGTTACTACCAATAGCTGAACCCGTCAACACAATAGGTGCCTCTGCTCCTACCGAACCACCAAAACCAATCGTAATGGCAGAAGCAACGATAGACGACCAAGTATTATGAGCTTTCAAACGAGATTGTTTCGTAGAAATAGCATAGAGGACACGCGTAATACCATGCGAAATATTATCACGTACAACATACTTAACAAATAGACTTGTCAGCCAAATACCTACGATTGGATAGATGAGATAGAGCCAGTTGATTGTTGCAACATCGAAACCAGAGGTTACTAATTCCTCTATCAACTTGATAATAAAGTGAAGAATATATGCTGCTAATGAAGCAAGAAGACCAATAGCAAACGCCAACACTAATACCAGTTGACGATCGGATACATGGTTCTTCCGCCAATTAGCAAGTCGAGACATATCCCCCAGATTACCAGACACTCTCATCCTATCTATTCAATTATTTCCTTATAACTTTTACTTCGCCATCAGCAGCCAATTTGATAATGCTGGATGGGGTATGCGGTTTATGTTCTTGACGTCTTGACTCACAAACATAGTCAACACCATCAAGTATCTCCTGTGATATATCGCAATAGTTTTGTGCAGCAGGTTCACCGCTAACATTAGCCGACGTACTTACAATAGCCTTCTGGAAACGATAGCATAATTCATGTGAGAAAGGCTCTTTTGTAATACGAATACCGATAGAACCATCCTCAGCTATCAAATTCGGAGCAAGGTTTACAGCACCATCAAGAATCAATGTTGTTGGTTTCTCAACAGCTTCTATCAACTGCCAAGCAACATCAGGAACATTGCGAACATAACGCTGAAGTCGGTTATCAGAATCAACTAAGCAGATAAGGGCTTTCGAATCGTCTCTGCGTTTCAAGGCATATACCTTTGCTACAGCTTCCGCATTGGTAGCATCGCAACCTATACCCCACACTGTATCAGTTGGGTAAAGAATGATACCACCCTTTCTCATCACTTCAATCGCTTTCTTGATGTCGTCTTCCTGTTTCATCTTCTGTTATTGTTTTTTCTTTCTAAGTATTATAAGTATTCGCAAAGTTAGATTAAAAAAACGAGAACACAAAACAAAAACTACAAAAAGAAAGTCTACAAAGAGTTTTAAAGTCTGATATAACTTTCAAACGAAGAATCTTCCATATGATTACTTTTGACTGAACAATTCTATACTAACAACAAATTGCCTCCTTCTAATCAATGTTTAGCAAGACATTCTATACTCAACACCATTGGTGCGAAGCATCAGCACAATATGTGCGGGGCATCAACACGAGATGTGCGGAATAGCAACACATAGAAAGAATACGGGTAGAAAAAATCCTTTTTAACACTATCAATATAGCAAGACACACATAGGTAATTTATTGAAAATCACCTTCTATCAACTTAGACATAGCCTGTAGACACCATTACAAAAAGGAAATCGCATAAAGTTAGCAATATAGAAAAAGCAAAATAGGGACAAACAACCTCGTAAGTCAGTTCTTTTAAGTATAAAAAGAATGTCTGACAAGGATGTTTGTCCCTACTTTGAATATATAAGTTTTAGACTCTTTCAAGTAGACAAGCAGACAAACTGCACATATAACTCAAAAGAACTCTGAACTTTATATCATTAATTACAATTCCCAACCAATAGCTGAAGCACCGAGAACGGCTGCTGCAGCATCGTCAAGCGAACTTACCAAGAACTTTGGTTTGTCCTTGAAGATTTCCAAAGCATGCTCCTTATAAGAACGCATGATAGGTTCCATCAATAAGTCACCAGCCTTAGTTAGACCACCAAAGAAGATGAAAGCCTCTGGAGAAGAGAAGGTTGCGAAGTCAGCACAAGCCTCACCTAACATATTACCAGTGAACTCGTAAACACGCTTAGCAAGTGCATCGCCACGACCAGCAGCAATAGAAACATCCAAAGAAGTGATATCTTCTGGCTTTATCTCACGCAACAAAGAGTCTTCCTTGCTATTCTTCAAGAACTCACGAGCTGTGCGAGCAACACCAGTTGCAGAGCAGTAAGTCTCCAAACAACCTCTACGACCACAACCACAAGTGCGACCCTTCTCTCCACGAACCATGATCATATGACCCAACTCACCAGCAAAGCCATCAGAACCATAGACCATCTGACCATTGATAACAATACCTGAGCCTACGCCTGTACCAAGAGTAATCATGATGAAATCCTTCAAGCCACGTGCTACACCATACTGCATCTCACCGATAGCAGCAGCATTCGCATCGTTGGTAAGACCAACAGGAATACCTAACTTCTGCGAGAACATTTCGCCCAATGGCACAACACCATCGTGTCCCCATGAGAGGTTTGGTGCGAACTCAATCGTGCCACGATAGAAGTTACCATTAGGTGCACCAATACCCATAGCACGGAACTGACCTATTCCACCATATTTAGCAACGAGAGGACGTATAGCCTCTACACCTGCTTCTACAAAATCGTCGACTGTCTTATAAGCCTGTGTCTTAATAGAATTGGTGGCAAGTACTTGACCACGCTGATCCACGACACCGAATACTGCGTTTGTTCCTCCTAAATCCAAGCCAATTACAAATGGCTTTTCCAATCCAGTTACAACTGGTTTCTGCTCTGTTACGTCCATGACATAATAAGTTTTTAGTTTGAATATACTATGGGCAAAGTTATGAAAAAAAGAGGAATGCCACAAAGTTTTGTTAGGTAAATTTGCTTATCTCGTATTATTTTTGCAATTTTGCACTCAAAATAACAAGCATGCAATTTCCGATTCAATTAGATATATTGGATTTCATCTTCAAGGGACTGCTTATTGGAATTATAGCATCGGCTCCCATGGGTCCAGTTGGAATATTATGTATACAACGAACTTTGAACAAGGGGCGTTGGTATGGTTTTATAACAGGTATTGGAGCCGCTATCAGCGACACAATTTATGCACTTATCGTAGGGTTAGGTATGAGTTTCATTATGGGACCTTTAGAAAACCCTACATATAAGTTGATAGTACAGATTACAGGAAGTGTATTATTATTACTCTTCGGAGTCTATTGCTTCAAGTCAGATCCGATGAAGAAAGCTCATCAGAGTGGTAAGGAGAAGGGATCTCTCTTCCATAATGGCGTTACAGCCTTCTTGGTAACCCTCTCTAATCCAATGATTATCTTCCTCTTTATTGCAAGTTACGCACAATTCGCTTTCGTACAGCCCAATCGCCCATTAGAGATGATTATAGGTTTTGCCTGTATCCCTGCTGGTGCGTTACTTTGGTGGTATGGCTTATCATGGTTGATAGATAAGATTAGAGGAAAGTTTGATGTCAATGGTATTCTTATTATAAATAAGGTTATAGGTTCTGTTGTCATTCTGTTTTCTATCATTATGCTTGTGGGTACAGTATTCAATCTTTATCATCTGCCAACTATTGACGGATTAATGGAATAAGGATAATTTATGTTTGTAGCTAAGGAATTAAGAAAAAAGAGTATAGCAGAATATCTGCTTTATATGTGGCAGATAGAAGATACTATCCGTGCTTACGGTTGCTCATTGACACGAATCCGTAAAGAATATATCGACCAGTTCCAATACACCGAAGAACAAAAGGAGGAAGAGGAAGACTGGTTTGGCGACCTTGTACGCATGATGAATCAAGAAGGATGTCGAGAAGGTGGACACCTACAGATTAACAAGGTGCTCATGCAGGACCTTACAGAGTTGCACGCACAGTTGCTGCAATCATCAAAGTTTCCGTTCTATTCTGCAGAATATTATCGTGTCTTACCATTCATTGTTGAGCTAAGAGGTAAGACAAAACGTACAGCAGACAAGATGGCACGTACAAATGATGAACGCTTAAAGAGTGTTGCTGCGCAGTTAGGAAAGAGTGAGATCGAAACTTGTTTCGACCTTCTTTATGGAGTGATGATGCTTCGTTTGCAGAAGAAAGAGATTACCCCCGAGACAACTCGTGCGCTTAACGAGATAACAACCTTCATTGGTATGTTGTCAGACTACTATATTAAGGATAAGACTGAAGGCTTAAACTTCGGCGAAGAATAAAGGAGATAGCTTATGAATATTTTAGTTACTGGAGCTAACGGACAGCTTGGCAATGAGATACAGCTTGTATCTAAACAGAGTAAAGACCACTATATCTTCACGGACGTATGTGAGGGATATACGAAGTTAGACATTACTAATCTCGAAGACATCCGCAAGATGGTACAAGACAATAAGATTGAATGTATCATCAACTGCGCTGCATGGACCAATGTGGACAAAGCAGAGACAGCGGGTGAGATTGTTGAATTACTAAATGCGACTGCACCAGAGAACCTTGCAAAGGCTATGAAAGAGGCTGGTGGCTTGCTTGTTCATGTCAGCACAGACTATGTCTTCGGTGGCGACCCATATAATACTCCTTGCAAAGAGGACATGAAGGGTACTCCTACTGGCGTTTATGGTTTAACAAAACTACATGGTGAGGAGAAGATTCAAGCTACTGGTGTAAACCATATTATTCTTCGTACAGCATGGCTTTACAGCGAGTTTGGTCATAACTTCGTTAAGACGATGATGAATCTCACAGCTACTAAGCCACAGCTGAAGGTTGTATTCGACCAGTGCGGAACACCAACCTATGCTGGCGACTTAGCAGATGCCATCTTCGATATCGTTGAGAACCGCAAGTATAAAGGAAATAGTGGCATCTACCACTTCTCTAATGAGGGCGTATGTAGCTGGTATGACTTCACTATAAAGATTGCAGAACTTGCTGGAAACACAGCATGTGACATCCAACCTTGCCACAGCGACGAGTTCCCTTCACCTGTTACACGTCCTGCCTACTCTGTCCTTGATAAGACAAAGATTAAGGAAACCTTTGGCATAAAGATTCCATATTGGGTTGATTCACTGAAGAAGTGCATGAAAGGCTTACAGGAACAAGACAAATAATAGGAGTTAAAAAGAAAGATTGTTAGACTTAGTTCAGCTATAAATTGATTTAAAGAATTATAAGCTAATTAGTTAGCTCCACTTCAACAACAGCTGACAAGGTTTTTACTCCCAAAGAATATAAAACAAATGAATGAAATAGAACGCAGGCGAACGTTCGCCATAATCTCTCACCCAGATGCTGGTAAGACTACTTTGACTGAGAAATTCCTTCTCTTCGGTGGTCAGATTCAGGTTGCTGGTGCAGTGAAGAGCAACAAGATACGTAAGACAGCTACATCCGATTGGATGGATATTGAAAAACAGCGTGGTATCTCTGTATCAACTTCTGTAATGGAGTTTGACTATAAAGATTATAAGGTAAATATCCTTGATACTCCTGGTCACCAAGACTTTGCAGAAGATACTTATCGCACACTGACGGCTGTTGACTCTGCTATCATCGTTGTTGACTCTGCCAAGGGTGTGGAAGCTCAGACGCGTAAGTTGATGGAGGTGTGTCGTATGCGCAACACACCAGTTATCATCTTTATCAATAAGATGGACCGTGAAGGTCGTGATCCATTCGAGGTTTTAGACGAGTTGGAAGAAGAACTCAAGATTAGTGTACGTCCACTCTCATGGCCTATCGGCCAGGGACAGCGCTTCAAGGGTGTATATAACATCTACGAACAGCAGTTGAACCTCTTTACACCTAACAAACAACGTGTGACAGAGAAAATTGAAGTAGATATCAACTCAAATGATTTGGACGAGCAAGTAGGTGCTGACTTTGCTGAACAGCTACGCAACGACCTTGAGTTAGTCAATGGTGTTTACCCTGACTTTGATGTTGAAGCTTATCGCCGTGCAGAGGTTGCACCAGTGTTCTTCGGATCTGCATTGAATAACTTTGGTGTGCAAGAGTTGCTCGATTGTTTCGTTGAAATAGCACCAAGTCCACGTCCAACCAAGGCAGAAGAGCGTATGGTTGAGCCAAGTGAACCAAAGTTCACAGGCTTTATCTTCAAGATTACAGCCAATATCGACCCTAACCACCGTAGTTGTATCGCTTTCTGTAAGGTATGTTCTGGTAAGTTCCAACGTAACCAGCCTTACCTCCATGTTCGTAATGGAAAGACGATGCGCTTCTCCTCTCCTACTCAGTTTATGGCTCAACGCAAGAGTACAGTAGAAGAGGCTTACCCAGGTGACATCGTTGGTCTGCCTGATAGTGGTGGTGTATTTAAGATTGGTGACACACTAACTGAGGGAGAAAACATCCACTTCCGCGGCCTGCCAAGCTTCTCACCAGAACTATTCAAATACATTGAGAACGATGACCCAATGAAGTCTAAGCAGTTCCAAAAAGGTATAGAGCAGTTGATGAATGAAGGTGTTGCACAGTCATTTGTAAACCAATTCAACAACCGTCGTATCGTGGGAACCGTTGGACAACTTCAGTTTGAGGTTATCCAGTATCGATTGGAGCATGAGTATAATGCCAAGTGTCGTTGGGAGCCTGTACACCTCTATAAAGCATGTTGGATTGAGGCTGACGACGAGAAAGAGTTAGAGAACTTCAAAAAGCGTAAATACCAGTATATGGCTAAGGATATTGAGGGACGTGACGTCTTCCTCGCTGACTCAGGTTATGTGCTTAGCATGGCACAGCAAGACTTTGAGAATATCCGTTTCCACTTTACAAGTGAATTCTAATCCAAGAATATGACATGATAAAAGCACCAAAGAAATATATCGTTTCTTTGGTGCTTTTTTATATGATTAGGCGTGCAAATAAAACTTCAACAACGCACTCATTATAAACAAGTTAAGCTATCTGACAGAACTTAAACCCAAAGTTAACTCTCTGTTCATCGAAATATCGCTCTATCTCAAGAGAGATACACACGCTTCCAAACGGCAAACGACTTCTACCCGTCTATCATATTCTAATGGTGATTGCCTACAAAACGATGTCTGTTTGCCAACCGCACTATATGTGCTAAGCATCCACACTACATGTGTTAGGCATCAACACAACATGTGCGGACACTCAACACATTGGTTAAAGATTAGAAAACGTGTTCAGAAATGCCTGCATTTATATAATAAGACACTATAACTATATTCAATGAGAGAGATTTACCAGACAACTCAATAAACTGTTTACTTCTTGATAAACTTCTTACCGTTCTGAATAACTACACCCTTGTAATCCTTACCTACACGCTGACCAGCAAGGTTATAGATAGGTGTGTTCTCATTTACTGTATCATTGTTAACTTCCTTGATACCTGCAGGATCACTCTTTAAAGTAACAGTAATCTTCTTTACACGTACCTGATGATTTGGCGTTTCAAACGCAACTAACTTGTTGTCGCCAGACCATGTCACGTTAATCTTATCATCTGAGATAGTCAAGCCTGTCATAGATGAATCAAAGCCATCACCTAAATATGTCTTCTTACCAGACTTAAATTTATCACATATAAAAGCTACATTAATGATATTTGTACTTGATGAACCGATTGTTGTTGTAGCACCCTTGTACAAACGATAAGAATGACTTTCATTTAATACTCCCGAACTGAGAGTTATGATAATACCCTCCTTCTCAACTGTCAGACCTGTTCCCAAATCCTTACCAGCTTCAAAGGTAACTGTTTTCTGAGCAAATGATAAAGAACTAACAGCAGCGAATGCTGCAACAAAAGCAAAGCGTAGAATTTTATTCATAATAACTTTATTTAATTAATAAAAAGGTTTAAATACAGTGCAAATTTAGCTAATAATTATGATATATGCAATTATAAATCAATGTATAATCCTTATACGAATTCTTTTTATCATGTACTCATGTATGCGCGCTCCAATAAACGGCTACTGTTGGAATCATTCTTTTATATTGGCACATCTGTTTCACTACAAGCCCTTAGATTTCAGTATAGTCATTGTATGACTTCTACGTTGTCATTATCTCTTTCGTCTTATCACTAAATATAAAATAAGAAAAGCGATTACAGCAAAGCAATCCTCTCAAAAATAAAGTTCCTGTCACTCCTATCAGTCGTTTCAAGAATATAACTTGCTCATTTACAGCAGTGTTACGCAAAGTGTTAAAAGTGACAGCAAAGTAAAAATAAAACTATTCGTATAAAGAGGTATTATCGTTTTACACCAAATATAGCGTCTTTATCACGGCATATTTCAGAAGAGCCTATCGTTTCATATTTAGCCCATGTGTGCGCATACAATGTTAAAAACATATTTTTTTGTTGATAAAATTTGTTTTATTCCACTATTTATCCTATATTTGCGATGTGTTTTTCACTGATTTAGATATTTTGCTAAATCATTTTCGAGGTTGGTAGCTTCCTGCACCAACCTCTTTTTTGTTAATCTACATTTCATAAAAACGAGTCCAACACTTGACTTATTGATAATCTTTACTTACCTTTGTATCAGATTATTAAACTTAATTCTATGAAGATAAACCAACTTTCCTTCTTACTTTTCGCAGCTGTACTATTGTTTAGTTGTGGTAAAACAATTCTACCATCAGATGATGATAATGAAGACGAAACAGAAAAGCCCTCCCCTTCTCACTCACCTAATGAAGCGAAGATCTATACTGTTTCGGAATTTATCAAAGGAGACTTTGGGAATAATGGAGTTTGGGTACATGGTTATATTGTTGGTGCTTGCAAACGAAGCATCAAGCAGGCTGAATGGGAAGCACCTTTCACGTTTGACTCTGCAATTCTATTAGCTGATGACCCAGAAGAGGCTGAGCCTGAGAATGTTATTTCCATTCAAATGGTCAACAAACAAATGAAAGAAGAAATAAGCTTAGCAGCCAATCCGCAAAACTATGGTAAACATATCGCCTTCTTCGGAATTAAACAAAAATACTTAGGAATACCAGGGATGAAAAAACATATACTTGCAAGTGAATGGTTGGACGAGTGACTTTTTATATAAAAGATTTGCTATAAATAAGAAAAATGATTATATTTGCATTCCCAAATAATTATATAAGTTAGAAAAGCCTATCGACATACTTCTACTTCATAAGAAAGAAAATTGAAAATGAAGAATC
>ERZ773031.658-NODE-658-length-18380-cov-4.743411_pt1 | contig 18380 bp, 20 predicted proteins | sample MGYA00511666_ERZ773031 | MGnify/ENA primary metagenome ERZ773031 (study PRJEB29015, sample SAMEA2738135) | human oral metagenome | biome: human oral; feature: human-associated habitat; material: saliva | place: China | collected 2250 ...
TCTCGATCTTCATGACAAAGAAAAATAGAGAGAACTGCCGAAACAATTCTCTCTACTTCCGAGCAGCGGTGAGTTTCCCTACCCTCGCCGACGGTTAACTCCGCTGTATCTTTATTGTCCCCAAACGGAAGGGATGGTCATAGCCGCTCGTAACAGCCATATATTTTCTTAACTTAAAGATACACGTTGGCATGTTCTCTGTCAATAGCAGTTCGGTCATGGAGGCGTTACGCTCCATTCAATTATTTTTTCCGTGTAATTTGTCTTGCAATCCACCCTAACTGTTTATACTTTAATATAGTTGACGAACTACCCCCCCATGTTATAATTTATTTCTATAAATCGCTAATAAAAAAGCCATCTAACTGGCGTAGATTTTTGTCCATTTGCTAGGGAAAACCGAGTGCAAAAGATGCGTCAAGATGGCAGTGCCGAATTTATCAGAAGTTCTTTAGATTTTAAGGGGGTCACTCATGTTAAGCAACATACACCATCGTACACTCTCACTCCTCATCCTGTGTACCGTTCTGCTTGCTCCGTCCCTGCTCCTTGGGGGGTGCTCTCCCATAGAAGATACCAAAGCCCCGCACAAGGACAAAGTACTTGATGAGTACAGCCATGCAATCTACTGGTTTCAATGGGGTATTCGTACACCATTGTTGAAAGAAGCCGTTGATCCCTATGAGGGAGGAAAGGCTCCACTGACCCTAGAGGAAGTAATGACCGGATTAAAATATAGTGCAGATTATTCATCATCTTACATCTCGCTAGAGTTACATAAGTTCAAGCAGAAGCTTGAAAAATTGCGTGCTGACCCGAACATCGCCGGGGTCTATCCAGACGTAGACAAAGCCGCTGACGACTTACTGTCAACCATAGATGAGTTCGATGTCAATGCGTGGGTCTGGATTGTGTATTATGCTAATTATGATGCCATTAAACAAAAGCATGGTGCAAAGAAACTAGATACCGATTTTAAATTTGTTGAAGGCGAGTTAAAACGAACCTACGAGGACTTTTCAAACGCCTCCTATCAATTCCTCAAAATCATATACAGCCATCGAATGGAACTGCGTGACTACTATTTGAATGGAGATACTAGTAGAAAGAGCGGTCCTTTTTTCGACCTTAGCAACCAAATAGACGCTCTCCATTATATGCAGGATGAGATGCCGCTTGATCAAACGGTTGTAGAGAAGAAAATCGACGAGATCAACAAAACCATGGAAAAGCTGCCAAAGGACGAAGAATTGGAAAACTATCGTAAAGAGATCAATCGCTATACCCGCGCCTTCCGCAGCTATACTACCGGGAAGATAACGCAGGAGGAGCTTGCCCGCGCATATCGAGCGCTGCAGGAAACACCGATACGTCCATCCCCGCCGAAAAAATAATTTCTTAAAATATTGCTCTGGAAACAGAAAGGAGAATGTCAATGAGGAAATGGAACTCTGTTGCAATAGCTTTCGTTACGGCACTTGCGCTGCTCATTCCACTGGGTGGATGCGGAAGCGACTCAAAGGATACAGTAGCGACGACAGCAAAGGTGGAGAATCCGGAACAAGTTTTCAAGGATATTCTGCAAAAAGCAGCAAATAGAAACACTTCGGTCGAAGACGTTTATGCAATGGATTCCTCATCCGCTGTAGGATTAATGACAACGCCGGATCACGATGGGAAAGCGTTCATAAAAAAGGGGCAGAGAGCGCAACCTAACGATCTGAAACGCGAAAACATTCAAGTCTCCAACATCCAGACGCGCAGTGCACTCATGGCAGCCGACATCACAGGGACGGCTGTCTTTACGGAGCAAGGGCAGAAACAACAAGTCCCCTTGTCCGGCACTATGGTTCTACGAAATGAGAATGGTGTTTGGAAACAGCTCGTGATGGGCATTGTCGAGGTAACTCCGATCAAATCCATTGAGGTAGTCTCGGGTGGGATGCGCAACGTCTCCATTCACGGAAATGTCGGTAAGACATTCAGCGGCGAGCAGGTTGTCTTCCTCTCGCTCAAGAACAATAGCACGACAAATTACAGCTTTGGATGGGCGCGACCGCCAGGGATTTCTGCCGTCACAGATGCAGGTGAAGTTCTTGTTCGCTCCCTCCCCCAATATGATATATTCTTGCCAAACAATGTATACCGCCTCGTAAGCGAGCCGCTCATCTTCACACTTGCATTTCCAGAAGCAAAGAGTACGATCCGCGAAATCAGATTCAGTGATTTCCACATATTGGATAGCACCGGTCTTCCAACAGATTTCGATGAACATGTACTAACGCTACGGTTCACGATGTAATGTGAGAACAGTATCCATAGGACAAGGAGCTGTTGCATAAAATAAACAATACAGCAGCCTCAATTATTTCCACAGTAATTTTATGTAGAAGAAAAAACAAGGGAGGAATCACCAGGCCGAGAAAATGGGCAGCGGCTCTGCTTGCCACTACAGCCCTGACTGTCTTTGCCACAGGGTGCGGAAATGATGCACCGCAGGCAGAAAACATCCAGACGGTGAAGGATGTGGACATAAAGGATGCTGCAACACTGGCGGTCCAGGATGTCATCCGTGCAAAGTTTCCGCTGAAAGGTGACGGAACAAAATCCTCATATGCAAAGGATTTTGTGGGAAGCAAACAGATACACCCAGACTTTAAATATCCCGTCAGCCGTATTGTCCTCACGGGACTGTCGGCAGGTCACGATTCGCTTGGATTCATGGATGGCCGTGTCACTGTCCGAACCTTTTGCGTCGACAAGGTGGAACATCCCGATGTTGAAATTGCACTGTCGAACAAGATGATCGGCGGAAAGACGGTTGACACGACGAGTTACGAAGACTACGTTACCATCAAATACCGCGACAATACAATCAAGCAGCAAATTGGCACGCGACATGGCATGATCAACGGCGGTATTGCAAAGGTTCCGGGACGTATTGAGATTTACCGCACAAGCGACGGTTTTCTGCGCGTCGACTATATTGTAAGTGACGGCAAGGAAGAAAAACTTGTCGACAAGATTGAAACGAAAGATGAAATCTACGGTCTCTACGGCGAAGTCTACACCTTATTCACACATGGGCACGCAGAAATATTTGAGTAGGAGGCAGCACGATGAAGAAGATACTAACATCCCTGCTTGTAGTTCTTGTACTCGCCGCCGCAGGCTGCGGGAACTCCCGTTCACTGAAACTGGATACGACAAGTACCCCCGAGGCGGTCGTCACAATCATCAACACAGAGATTGCAGAGACAGCGGAGAAGAACAATCTGGACAAGGACGCTCTGACCTTCCGAAAGATCGCCGACCCACCGAAGCCGTCATACGGTCCCACTTACAATATGTTCCGAAATCCGGCAGGCATCGACCTTATCGTCGATGGATTCACGAAGGACAGACCCGGAAGAATCATGATTGCATTTGACAATGCACGCCCCGAACATATTGAAGAGGCTTCCTATCTCATCCGCAGCATCATCACGCTCGTTGACGCGGGGAGCGCCGACACGCTTATGGAGCAGATACAGGTCGCAGATGCCTCTCAAACAAAGGCGATACGCGTGACTGCCGGCGATGTCAAACTGGACAAGGCGGCAATCAATCACATGAAGAATGTCGCATCGGAGAAGGAGTCTGGCATCCCACTCACGGTCATTCGTATCTCGGCGGCAAGCGATACGAAGGTGGAGGCGACAATCGGTCTGGACGCGAAGGAGTTCAATCCCGCCGAAATGTTGGCATTTGAACTGCTCGGTATGCGAAAGAAATCCGCTGATCCGAACAATCTCTTTGCATTCGCGGAGGAGAATTTCAAATAAAAACGAAGAAATGACGACACTAAAGACGGAATGGGCAATGCGCCTGTTCCGTCTTTCGAATTTGGCTATATACTCCCTGCGGACAAGATCAACCTTCCGGTAATCATCCTTGACACAAGGAAACTTCCTCCATTGCACGAGCTGCTTTATATTTAGAGAAGTACTGTGCGCATCCATGTTGTCCGGGTGACAAAGAGATAGAAAGTTTTTCGCGCTGTATCTTGTAAAAAAGGCACTTTTCAGGTATGATGATATATAGATTTTATCGTTTATACTGACAATTATAAATACAACGTCTGTTAAGCCGTGATTATATTTTTTTGCCCTTGAATTATTGTTTTGGATTATTTACTTTTTCTATGTATTCATTTAATTCTTCTATAAGGAGGGCTTATGTATGGGAGAATATGGGAGCTTGGGCATTTTTCTTCTCGTAGCGTTGTTTTTCCCCGTCATGGCACTGGGGCCGGCATTCCTGCTGCAGCCGAAGAAGCCGTCGCCGCAGAAGTACATTCCCTACGAGTGCGGTGTCGATTCGATCGGGTCGCCTTACGTCCAGTTTCGGGCGGGGTATTTCCTCTACGCGCTGCTGTTCATCGTCTTTGACATAGAGACGGTGTTCCTCTACCCGTGGGCGGTGGAGTTCCGCATGCTCGGCGCATTTGCGCTCATCGAGATGTTCATCTTCGTTGGGATTCTGGTGCTCGGCCTTGCCTATGCGTGGCGAAAGGGGGATCTCACATGGAAATAGCAGAGCGCGTCCCGGAGTGTCTGCGGGAAAATGTCTTTGTCGTCAAGTTGGATGAGCTGCTGCGCTGGGCGCACGCCAATTCGATCTGGCCGCTGTCCTCGGGGCTCGCGTGCTGCGCCATCGAGATGATGACGACGGCGACGGCACGGTTCGATCTCGCGCGGTTCGGCTATGAGGTGTTTCGCCCCTGCCCGCGTCAGGCGGATCTCTTCATCGTCGCGGGGACGCTGACGTGGAAGATGGCGCCAGCGGTCGTGCGTCTCTATGAGGAGATGCCCGAGCCGAAGTATGTGATTGCGATGGGGGCATGCGCGATTGCGGGCGGCCCCTTTGCGGACTCGTACTCGGTCGTCTCGGGGGTTGATGAGCTCCTGCCCGTGGATGTCTACATCCCGGGCTGTCCGCCGCGCCCCGAGGCACTGATTGACGGCATGCTGAAGCTGCGCGAGAAGATTCTTCATCCCGAGCGCGTCCGTGCGGAACGTGCCTACTGGGCAGAGCGGGCGGCAGAGAGGGCGGTGCACGCATGAGAAACAAGTATGTGACGCCCGCGATGCTGGAGGCACTCAAGGTCGCCTTTTCATCGGCAGAGTACGATGCGGAGGCAGAGCGTCCCGCGCTCTACATTGCCGCTGAGGAGCTCCTCGGCCTGCTGCGCGTTCTGCGTGACGACGGGACACTGCAGCTGACGCGGCTGGAGAATGTGACGGCAGTGGACTGGAAAGACCGCTTTGAGATGGTCTATCATCTCTTTTCACCGACGGAGCTGCACTGGCTGACGCTGAAGGTGGCGCTGCCGCATGATGCGCCCGTGCTCCCCTCGGCGACCTCTGTGTTCCCGGGCGCGGAGTTCGAGGAGCGCGAGGTGTATGATCTTATGGGCATTGTGTTCACGGGGCATCCCGATCTGCGGCGCGTCTTCCATGCGGACGATTTTGTCGGGCATCCGCTGCGCAAGGACTTTGTTCCGCCGCCGCCGCCCGCTGTCCCATCCTTTCGGAAGGAGGAGTTCTGATGCTGCGTACCGAGACCTATACGCTCAACATGGGCCCGCAGCATCCGTCGACGCACGGCGTGCTGCAGGTGCAGCTCGAGCTGGACGGTGAGCGCATCGTGAAGGCGACGCCGATCATGGGCTATCTCCATCGCGGGATTGAGAAGCTGCTCGAGGCGCGGACGTATGCGCAGGGGCTGCCCTATACCGACCGCCTCGACTACATCTCGGCCATGAACAACAACTTCGGCTATGCGCGTGCGGTGGAGGAGCTGGCGGGGATCGAGACGACGCCGCGCGCGGAGTACATCCGCGTTATCATGGCGGAGCTGAACCGCATCAACAGTCACCTGATCTTCATCGGGACGCTCGCGAATGATCTCGGCGCGTCGACGGGGATGCTCTATTGTTTCCGTGACCGCGAGAAGATCCTCGATATTTTCAATCTCGTCTGCGGGGCACGTCAGACCTTTCACTACATCCGCATCGGCGGGGTAAAGGAGGATCTCTCGCCTGAGGCGGCGGAGATGATCCGCGCCTTTGTCGAGCGTGTGCCCGACTTCCTCGCGGAGTACAACCGTCTCCTCACGGGCAACGAGATTTTTGTCCGCCGCATTCGTGGCACGTCGCCCATGACGACGGAGGAGGCACTCGCGTGCAGCATGACGGGGCCGAATCTTCGCGCGACGGGGCTCGCCTTTGATCTGCGCAAGGTGGACGGCTACAGCGTCTATGATGATTTTGACTTCGATATCCCCGTGGGCGAGCACGGCGATAACTGGGATCGCTACATGGTCAAGCTCGCCGAGATCGCGGAGAGTGCAAAGATCGTGCGGCAGGCAATCGACGGGCTGCCCGAGGGGGACTTCATGGCAAAGAAGGTGCCCAAGGTCATCAAGCCGCCCAAGGGCGAGGTGTTCAGTCGGACGGAGGGAACGCGCGGGGAGCTCGGCTTCTACATCGTCAGTGACGGGACGACGAAACCATACCGCATCCACATCCGCCGCCCCTCGTTCGTAAATATGCAGGGACTCGATCCGATGTGCCGCGGCATGCTCATCGGCGATTCGGTGGCCGCCTACTCGTCCATCGACCCGATCATGGGCGAAGTGGACTGCTGAGAAAGGAGACGAATGATGGAGAGCTCTTTTCTTTCTGCGATTGCGGTGGGGCTGGACGGGTTCATCTACTGCCTGATCCCGATTCCGTTCGTGGTGGATCTCGTGATGACCTTCGTCGGTATTGCCATCCTGCTCGGCATCATCTCGATGGCGGCGGTTGTCTTTACCTACACGGAGCGCAAGATCTGCGCGTTCATCCAAGGGCGCATCGGGCCGAACCGGGTGGGCGGAAGATTCGGTCTGCTGCAGCCCGTTGCGGATATGTTGAAACTGATGAGCAAGGAGGACATTATGCCCGCCGGTGCGGACAAGGTGGTCTGGGCGCTCTCGCCCGCGCTGCTCTTTGTCCCTGCAGCGCTCGTCTACGCGCTTTTCCCGTTCGACGTGGGGGCGGTGCTCGCCGATGTCAACGTCGGTGTGTTCCTCCTCTTTGCCATCTCGGGGCAGGCGGTGCTGCCGTTCCTCATGGGCGGCTACGCATCGAACAATAAGTATTCGTTTATCGGCGGCATGCGCATCGTCGGGCAGATGCTCAGCTATGAGGCGCCGCTTCTCTTCTCTCTGCTCGGCATCATCATGCTGACGGGCTCACTGCGCCTCGACGATATTGTGCAGATGCAGGCGCAGAACTACTGGTTTATCTTCATGCAGCCGCTCGCGTTCATCATTTTCCTGATCGCAGCGGTCGCCGAGACGAACCGTACGCCGTTCGACCTTGTGGAGGGCGAGTCCGAGATCATCGCAGGACCGTTTACGGAGTACTCGGGGATGCGCTGGGCGCTGTTCTTCCTCGCAGAGTACGCGAATCTCCTGACGGCGGCGATCCTCGCGACGACGTTCTTCCTCGGCGGCTACAGCGGACCGTCGTTCCTGCCGGGATTCGTCTGGTTCGGCCTCAAGGCGGTGCTCATGGTGCTGCTCATCATGTGGTTCCGCTGGACGTTCCCGCGCACGCGCGTGGATCAGATCCTGACGTTCGGCTGGAAGGTGCTCGTCCCGCTCTCGATTCTGAACGTTGTTCTGACGGGTGCACTGATGTTCTGGTTCGGTATCGTTTAAGGGGGGACGCACATGTTTGGAAAAGGCCTTTTGACCGGCATGAGTGTCACATGGAAGCATCTCTGGGGCAAGAAGGAGACGGTCTGCTACCCCGAGGAAAAGCTGCCCATGACGGATAATTTTCGCGGCGGCAATCTCGCGATGGACTGGCGCGTCTGCATCGGCTGTTCGATGTGCGCCAATGCGTGCCCGAACAAGGCACTCGATCTGACGATTGTCCCAGATGCGAAGAAGAAGCGCCACATGAAGTCCTACATTCATCACTCGGGGCGCTGTCTCTACTGCAATCTCTGTGTAGAGGCGTGTCCGGTCAATACGCTTGTCTGGGATAAGGACTACGCCATCGCCACGTGGAGCAAGGAGACGATGACGCACGATGCCATGACGGACGAGGACCGTGCCGATCTCGCGGAGTTCCTCGCACAGGTGGAGGTCGAGGCGGCAGAGGAAAAGGCAAAGAAGGAGGCCGCCGCCAAGGCAAAGGCGGCGGCTGAGGCGAAGGCGAAAGCCGAAGCGGAGGCTGCCGCAAAGAAAAAAGCTGCTGAGGAAAATGCCGCTGAAGAAAAAGCAGCAGCGGACACGTCCGCCACGGAAAACGCTGCCGCAAAGGATGCGCAGACGACGGAAGGAGGGGCGACATGAGCTTTATCTTTTACTTTCTCGCTGCCGTGACGATCATCGGCGCGCTCGGCGTCGTTCTCTCGCCGAATGTCGTGCACAGCGCACTCTTTCTCGTGCTCTCATTTGTCGGTGTAGCGGCGATCTATTTTTACATCGGCGCAGAGTTTCTCGGTGCGGTGCAGCTCATGGTCTACAGCGGTGCGGTCGCCGTCCTCATCGTCATGGCGATTATGCTGACGCGGCGGGACTCGATGGCGCAGTCCAACCCCTCGCAGAAGCTCTTTCGCCGCGTCGTGACGGGGCTGCTGGCAGGCAGTATCTTCTTCCTCATCGGATGCGGCATTGTCCTCGCCCCGCTCCCTGCGGGCGGATTTGCTGCGCCGACGGGGGCAGACGAGATTGCCAAGCTGATGCTCGGCACGTATCTCGTGCCGTTTGAGGTGACGGCGGTGCTGCTCCTCGCGGCGATGGTCGGCGCACTGCTCTTGGCGAGAGGAGGGGATGCAGCATGATCGGTCTTCCTGATCTGCTCTTTTTGTCGGCACTGCTGTTCTGTATCGGGCTCTATGGGCTCCTCACGCGGCGCGGCATCATCCCAATTCTCATGTGTGTGGAGCTGATGCTCAATGCGGTCAACATCAACCTCGTTGCCTTTGATCGATTCTATGCGCACAATGCGGAGGGGCAGCTGATGGCACTCTTCTCGATTGCGGTCGCCGCATCCGAGATCGCCGTCGGGCTGGCTCTCGCATTCCGCCTGTATCAGATTCGGTTCACGACGAATGTCGATGAGCTGGATACGCTGAAAGACTAGGGGAGGGGAGTGCTATGTTTACCTTTGCTCTGACACATGCGTATCTGATTCCCCTGTTCCCTGCGCTCGCGTTCCTCATTATCGCGCCCTTTACGCGGCGAGAGAAGAATCTCTCGGCGACGATTGCGATTGTGATGATGGCGCTGGCCTTTGCGTTCTCCGTCTTTGTCGCACTCGCTACGGTGAACTATCAGATCACGATGGGCGATCCCTACGTGATGAAAACGGTCTGGGCGAACATCGGTGCGGTGGAGCTCGCGATGGGCGTCCTGATCGACCCGCTGACGGCACTCATGCTCGTCATCGTGACGCTGGTCTCGCTGCTCGTCTACATCTACTCCGTCAGCTATATGGAGCACGATGAGGGGATGGGGCGCTTCTTTGCGTTCATCTCGCTGTTTTCGGCGGCAATGCTCGGACTGGTCGTCTCGGTCAACTTTCTCCAGCTCTATGTGTTCTGGGAGGGCGTCGGGCTCTGCTCCTACCTCCTGATCGGATTCTACTATGATAAAGTCTCGGCGCGCGAGGCGGCGAAGAAGGCGTTCATCACGACGCGCATCGGCGACTTTGGAATGCTGGTCGGCATCCTGCTCGTGCAGGTTGCGTTCGGGACGATGGACTTCATCGAGCTGCGGCTCATGATGCCGGAGTATGTCCTCGTCGCGGGGACGGGCTACTTGACGGTGATCGGTCTGCTGCTCTTCATGGGGCCGATCGGAAAGTCCGGACAGTTCCCGCTCCACGTCTGGCTGCTCGATGCGATGGAAGGCCCGACGCCGACCTCGGCGCTCATCCATGCGGCGACGATGGTCGCGGCAGGTGTCTTTCTCGTTGCGCGTGCCTTCTTCATCTTCAGTGAGTGTCCGCTCGTGATGGACTTCATCGCAGGGCTCGGGGCATTCACAGCGCTCTTTGCGGCGGTTATCGCCGTGACACAGCGGCGGTTCAAGGCGGTGCTTGCCTACTCGACCATCAGTCAGCTCGGCTACATGATGCTCGCGGTCGGGATCGGCGCGTTCTCCGCCTCGATGTTCCATCTCATGACGCACGCCTTCTTCAAGGCGATGCTCTTCCTCTGCGCGGGCGCGGTGATGCACGCACTCCACGATGAGACGGACATCACCAAGATGGGCGGGCTCTGGAAAAAGATGCCGCTCACCTTCGTGACGATGCTGATCGGTGTCCTTGCGATCTCCGGTATCCCACCGTTCTCGGGCTTCTTCTCAAAGGATGAGATCCTCGCCGCGGCGATGCATGCGAGTACGCCGCTCTATCTCATGGCGACGTTCACCTCCTTCCTCACGGCATTCTACATGGCGCGTCTCCTCATTGTCGCCTTTCTCGGCGAGAGCCGCAGTGAACACGAGGCGCATGAGGTCGATGCCTTCATGCGCTGGCCGATGATTATGCTCGCGCTGCTCACGATTGTGAGTGGCCTGTGGGGCTACTTCGGCGGGTTCTCCCTGTGGATCTACGCGGATGCACCGCATCATGAGGCGATCGACTGGACAGTGGCGGGGACGAGTACCGTGCTTGCCCTCCTCGCCTTTGCGGCGGCGTATCAGATCTATGGACGCCATCGTCTGCGCGCGGCGATGCAGCAGCGGAGCTTCGGCTTCCTCTATCGCGTCGTCTACAACAAGTTCTATGTGGATGAGCTGTATGGCTACTTCCGTGAGCGCTTCGTCTACGGTACGGCGGTGGTTCTCAAGTGGGTCGATGAAAAGATTTTCGACGGTATCATGAATGGACTCGGTGCCTATGGTCTGGCGATGAGCGAGGTGCTGACGGAGAACGTCAACGGGCAGGCACAGCGGTATGTCGTCGTGTTCTACACGGGCGTCGTGATTCTCCTGTGCTATGCGCTGTACTGGGCGGTACAGGTTCTGATGTATCTGGGAGGAGGTCTTCTGCGATGACATTTCCGATTCTCTCGGTCATTCTCCTCACACCGCTTGTGGCCGCACTCATCCTCGCCCTGCTGCCGGGACGCCTGCACGATACAATACGTCAGCTCTCGGCACTGGCGATGATTATCGTGACGCTGCTGACGCTCTTTGTCTACGCAGACTACGATATGGCACTCGGCGGGATGCAGTACACGGAGTATGTGCCGTGGATCACGGATCTCGGCGTTGCCTACTCGCTCGGCGTGGACGGGATCTCCCTGCCGATGCTCCTTCTTTCGAGCGTCGTAGGGCTCGCGGCCGTCTACAGCTCATGGCATGTGGAAAAGCGGGTCAAGGAGTACTTCGTCCTCCTGCTCATCGTGATCGCGGGTGTCTCGGGGGCATTCCTCGTGCGCGACCTCTTCTTCTTCCTTGTCCTCTGTGAGATGGTCGTCATCCCCGCGTACCTGATGGTGATGATCTGGGGCTCGTCCGAGCGCGTGACGAAGGAACACGCGGCGATGAAGATGACCATTTTCCTCCTCGTCGGCTCGGCGTTCATGCTCGTCGGTGTGCTCCTTCTCTACGTGAGTGCGTACGAGTCCGGGATGCGGACGTTCGACTTTGAGGCACTCGCCGCCGCTGCTCTCGCGGGACATATCTCGTGGCAGGTGCAGGTGACGGCATTCCTCCTCCTGCTCGTCGGGTTCGGCTCACATCTCTCGATGTTCCCGATGCATATATGGTCGCCCGACGGCTACGCAGGTGCACCGACGGCGATCTCGATGATCAATGCGGGGGTGCTGAAAAAGATCGGCGGCTACGCGCTCATCCGCGTCGGCCTCTTTATCCTGCCGCTCGGGGCAAAGTTCTGGGCGCCGCTGATTGCGATCCTCGCCACGATCAATGTGATCTACGCGTCCTATATCGCACTCGCGCAGCGCGACATCAAGTACATGATCGCCTACTCCTCCATCTCTCACATGGGCTACGTCCTCCTCGGCTTCGCGGCACTCAATGTCGTGAGCGTCGGCGGCGCCGTTGCCTATATGGTGGCGCATGGCATCATGCTCGCACTCTTCTTCTCGCAGGTCGGCTACGTCTACGAAAAGACGGAGCTGCGCCGTGTGGGCGATCTCTGGGGCTTGGCGCACTATATGCCGCATGTCACGGTCGGCTTCATGCTCGCGGGACTGTGTTCACTCGGTCTGCCCGGCCTGATCGGATTTGTGCCGGAGTTTACCATCTTTGTGGGGACGGTGGAGGCATATCCGGCCCTTACGGTAATTGCGGTCTCCGGCATCATCTTCACCGCGTTCTACGTCCTGCGCATGCTCGCGCGCGTGCTCTTCGGCCCGAAGGTGGAGCGCTTCGCGAAGTACCCCGATGAGCGGAAAATCGACGTTGTTCCGCTCGTCGTGCTCGGCGTTTTCCTCGTCGGATTCGGCGTCTTCCCGGGACTCCTCATGGGCATGGTGGATGCGGGGACTGCGCCGTTGGCACCGCTTCTTGAGATGATTCAGGATGCACCGACGATTCTGGGAGGTGGGCAGTGATGATGCAGGAAATGAATCTTGCCGCGATCTCCATCGAGCTGGGCATCGCCGTACTCATGGCGGCCGTGCTCCTGATCGACCTCTGCATGGCGCGTGGGACATCGCGCCGCGTCCTCGCCCGCGTGACTGCGCTCGGACTGCTCGGTGTACTCGCTCTCGCCGTGCGGATGTATCCGCCGGATGGGGGAGCAACGGCGTTCTTTGCGGGGCTCTACATCGTTGACGGCTATGCCGTGTTCTTCAAAATTCTCTTTATCGTCGGTGTTCTCGCCACCGTGCTTTTTGCAGAGGACTATGTGGAGAAGATGATCCGCCACAGGGGCGAGTTCTATCTGCTCCTCCTGTCCGCCCTGCTTGGCATGTGCGCTCTCGCCTCAGCGAATGATCTTATGACGGCGTTTGTCGGGCTGGAGCTCATGACAATCTCGTTCTATACACTCGTTGCGATCCGCACGGATGCGCCGCTCTCGGCAGAGGCAGGCATCAAGTATCTGGTGTTCGGGTCGGGCTCGACGGCCGTTCTCCTCTACGGCATGAGCCTCGTCTACGGGATGACGGGGACGATGATGTTTCAAGGGATTGCACAGGGACTTGGTCTCGTGCTTTCCCTCGGGCTCATCGGCGTGGTCTTTATCCTCGCGGGCTTCTTCTTCAAGCTCTCGATCATCCCGTTCCATCTCTGGGCACCCGATGTGTATGAGGGCGCACCTGCGCCCGTGACGGCACTCCTCGCCATGTGCTCCAAGGCAGCGGGGGTGGCGATCCTCCTGCGCGTGCTCTTCGTCGCGTTCCCTGCGCTCTCGGCGTACTGGACGCATCTGATGGCGGCACTTGCGTGTGTCTCCATGGTCGGGGGCAATATCATGGCATTCCGTCAGACGAACATCAAGCGGATGCTCGCCTACTCCTCGATTGCGCAGGCGGGGTACATGATGACGGCGATGGTCGCGACGAATGCGGCGGGCATCAAGGCGGTGCTCTTCTATGCGATGGTCTACGTCTTGGCGAACGTCGGGGCGTTCGTGACCGTCTCCTATCTGGAGACGGAGCGCGGCGGTGCCGACTTCTGCAGCGTGCGCGGGCTGGCGCATGACTCTCTGCTCCCGGCGGGCATCCTGATGGTTGCACTCCTGACGATGGCGGGCATCCCGCCGACGGCAGGCTTTGTCGGCAAGATTTACATCTTCTCCGCCGCGATTGATGCGGGCTATCTCTGGCTCGCCGGGCTGGGCTTTGTCGTGTCGATGATGTCCGTCTACTACTACCTCCTCGTCATCAAGGAGATGTTCCGCGATGTCGAGGTCAATGAGCCGATGATTGACACGCCTCTGCGCCTCCCACTCTCGGCAGGAGCCATGGGCGTCATTGCCGTCGCCTTTGCCCTCGTCATCGGCGTCTGGGCAGAGCCACTCTCGATCTTCAGCAATATCGCCGTCTATACCTTTATGCGGTGACGAAATTCCTCCGTGATGATATAGTGTGCACGGAGGAATTTTTTCTTGCGTTTTTAGAAAATATCGGTATGATGGGGAAAAGAATATGTTTTATGGGAGAGGATGGATCATTGATGAAGGGGTTGAAAGTAGCAGGGCTTCTCGTATGCGGTCTTCTTTTCATTGGCAGCAGCGTGGAGGCATCCGGAGAGTTCTCGTATAAGAATACAGTGATCGCGCATCGTGCTCCGGATGGGGCTATCGGCTTTGTTGCGGGACCGGATTTGCCCGTACTGAAGGTATTTCGTCAGGATGGAGCGGAGCCAGCTTACTATATCCGCTTTGATGCGGCGAAGGGATCGTTCAAGAAAGCAACTGGGATCCACGCGCGAATTTTTGCTGATGGCAAGCCAATTGCACTCGAACCGCTTCGTCCTGAATCGAAGATGCACGACAATAAGTATTTCTATGGATGGTATCGCCTTTCTGGTGAGGCAATCGCGCAGATGGGGAGTGCTGTAGAATTTTCGTTTCAGCTTGTCGGGGCGGATGAAAAGGTGCTGTGGTCACAGAAGGGAAAGCTTAAGACCACGGAGGCTATGCAGAAAATTGCTGCAGCAGAGCCAACGATGTACCTCCGTGAGGGTAACATACGCCCTGTGAATGCGGAGGACTCTGTGAAAGCGGACTCAAGACCCCGTGTGTTTCTTCCCAATGTTACCCCCGAAGCGGTTAAGATCCGTATCTATGAGGATTTGGAAAAACGCAAGAAAGACAAGGAAATTAGGGCGGATTGGACGCAATTTTCTTTTTCGCTGCATACAAACGAGCGCCTTGTCAATATTGTAGGGGATCGGGTTGGTGATGGTGATTGGTGGCCGCTCGTCACATTTGAGGCAATTCCTTATCAGGGGGGGACACTGCTTGCTATGATGAAGGATCAGGAGGGATACAGTATCGCTTTGCGATCGTTATGCACCGTTGGCATGATGACCTCAGATGCCTTTATTTTCAATTGGACAGGACGTTGGCGCAGTATTGCGGAACAGTGGGACGGCTTCTTGAACGATCTGTATTGTGAAATGAGTCCTCATGCAAAGTTTCCTTTTGAGTTGCGCAGTATACATGAAGAGAATGCAGGAAACCGTTTCTTTATTAAGGCGACAACTGACACTGCACTAGCAGAGGGGGATGAGATCCTGACTGTCGATGGAGAATCCATTGCGTGGTACAAACCAAATGAACTGCGTCTTTGCCTCCTCCAGAAACAGGGGATGGCGAAATTCCTGATCAGACATGCCGATGGGAGGAAACAGGAGCTTTCCATAGTACCTGAGATGGAGCTTCCTGCGCAGCCCGTTAGCTTCACTGATATGAATTATTTCGGCAATAAAAAGATGGTGGTTTCTGAATCGCTGGCAGTTACGCAGGGGAACTATCCGGAGCTCTTTCGCCTGATGGATGAGAGCTATCGTAAAAAAATTTAAAGAGGTTCATTGTAAAATACAATCGGACACATAAAAAGTAGAACATACAGAATCCATCTGGTAAAATATCTTTGCACAAACACCACCAGGAGGTTCTGTATGTCCCACGCATATTCTACCACAAAACGTTGTACACGCAAGATTCTTGCCTATGAGACCCCTCAGGAATACTTCGGTGCTTCTTTGAAATCTCTTCTGTCATAATTTTTGATTCCGTTGTACTCTACTGTCCAATTTGATATTGCTATTTAGGCTAGACATGACGAATCCCTCCTGTTGTAGTTTTTATTTTACAACAGGAGGGATCTTTTTACTGTCTGTTCTCTAGGGAGCAGACCAAACAACTTATTCATCGAATATGTCTGCATGGGTTCCAGGTTAGACCAGGGTCAGGGTTAGGACGTCGTTTTCAACGAGGTATATCAACAACCAATCCGGTTGATATGGCACTCGCGAAATCCCACCCAATTTCCATGAAGTGCATGGTCACGGTATTTGACATCTAGCTTGTGCCCCCTGTCCCAATGCTTCGACAACATTATCCGGTAGCTTGAGATTCAAGCCACGTTTCTTCGAAGATTTACCGAGTTCGTTGAGTGAGTTTGCAGTGTCACGGCTAAGGGTGGAGATGTCCTGCGTCGGATTATCTCGGATATCGATTGTTCCTGCGGCAACGACAGATTTTGTTGTACTGCTTGCATCTCCCTTGACGGGCATGGAGATGTTCGGGGCAAGACCGATAGTGTTGTAGACTTTGTTCTGCTCGTCCTCGGTCATGTTTTTATAGTTGCCGTATTTGTGGTAGGTGGCTCCGATGCTCTTTGCACTGTAATCGGCTTCGTTTTTGAGATCGCTAAAAGAGAGTGTACCTGTGGAAAGATGGTTCTTGTCGGGAGTTGCGTTGCTCGCGATCACGCCGCCACTGAGGTCGGTGTTCTTTTTAACGTAGATGTCGAGAACGCCTTTTCCTGCGAAAATGCCGGACTGATCTCTTGCATTGCCATGATTACGATGTCATTTCCAGCAGATAGGGATGTCACGGCTTCCGCAGAATTACTTTTGTATATCATTTTTATTCCTGATTTCAGCAAACCACTCATCTCCGATATCTTGTGCACATTTCGTTTCTGATTCACTCCAAAAGTTTTCATAAGCATATGTGGCTTTTAAACTATTCTTTTTGACATCATATACTAATTTAATTTCTGTTGGCATTTCTCTTCCGTATTGATTACAAACCTTTTCAATTTTTTCCATGTCCTCTATAATGACTTTTAATGCACGCTTTTGTCGTTCAATAGGTGTATCATATTGAAATGTTGAATTGCCGCTCTCTTGAAATACTCCATTGAGACAATGTCTTTCTAAAATTTTTCCAGAGATTTCAAAGAAAAATCACCATATATGGTATAGCTTTCACATGAACAATATACATATATCATATCAGCTTGTTCATGTGCATATTCAAGGCAGATTGAAATCATATCTGCTTGATATTCTGAAAAATAATCTTCAAAAATTTTTCCCATGACGTAAGACTCCTTTTGCTTCATTTGTAAAAATCCTAAATATTATTGGAGATTTAGTGCTAAAAGATTTTTCGTTAATACTATAGCTAACGTTCTTGGTTGAGATAACGCTTGTATCCGTTACAGGCACATCCCTATATTGATTATGAGAAACCTAACGTAAAGAACACACCTCCGCCCATCAAAATAGCGCTCAACAAAGCCAATATAGTTCTAAATCTCATCCAGTATCTATACCGATAATAATACAGTGCTTCCAAGGGCTGTTCGCCACGACGAAACTTTTCTTCTTCTGAGGCGATTTTTGATTCAAAGAAGAAAAACGCTCCCAATGCAAAGACGAATAGGCTGGGACCCATCCAAAAGAATTTTGTATGCTCTATCCCTTCGCTCCATGCATCAAAGCATAGAGCCATACAAAAGCATGAACCGACAAACATGGCGCATGAAAACCAATGGCTGAATACATACCATTTCCGATAGCTGTATTTTCTTTCAAAATTTTTATAGTAATAGAAATATGCCATTTTTCCGGCTGCCCAAAGGAAATAAAGATAAATAGCATATTTCATGGGAGTTCTTGCCTTTTTTCTTCATCACTTCTTGCCCAAATATTGTTCAATTTATCTGTTGTTTCAACAATGTTTAACTCACGAAAAACTATGTGAAAAATTGTTTCTGCCGTTTCAAATTTAGTGTACATTAAAGGCTCTTTTCTCCATGAAAGACTGACATTTGTGCCATCTCCATAGTCTAGTTGAATTTTCTTATCTCCAAATCCCAATTCTTTCAATAAGTCGTCTGATGCAGGCGCACATATAATATATTCAGTATCACCTGCATCTTCGTTTGGATCTGATGTCATATTGGCACTCACAATATTTTTGAGATATCGTACCTCTTTAAATATTAGATTGACATTGGCAAAGGCTTCTTCAAAGCATGTCGCTTCTTTATGTCTTGGGTGCTCCAGTGTGCGTGGTACATCGATATTTATTATAAGTGTTGCCTTTACAACATCATAGTGTGCTTGGATAAGATATCCTACAGTAAAATCATACCAATTTAATTTATTCATTCGCATTATCCCCTAACGTATTGATGTTAGTCCAGAAGATCATACTCTATGGGGGTGTGGTTGTCTTCCTCGTAGGTTTCCTTCTCCTGCAAGGTCTCGATGTTCAGATTCCCGCCGATCTTTGCCGTGATCTTTTCGCCGTGCGCCCCGCCCCCCGATGATGTCCATATCCTTGCCGAAGGTGAGGCTTGTATTTACTTATGTAACATATTTATATTTTCCCA
>ERZ773031.661-NODE-661-length-18286-cov-4.822061_pt1 | contig 18286 bp, 12 predicted proteins | sample MGYA00511666_ERZ773031 | MGnify/ENA primary metagenome ERZ773031 (study PRJEB29015, sample SAMEA2738135) | human oral metagenome | biome: human oral; feature: human-associated habitat; material: saliva | place: China | collected 2250 ...
TTCTGTCCGGCTACGATAGACTTAAAGATACGCTGACTGACATATTTACCACCTTTATAATTAATGTGTACATAGTCTTTTGTACCCATATCCTGGCTGTCTACGATACGCATCATCGTACCTGGACCTCCCATAGCACGGAAGAGATTATAGAAACCAACATGACAGTCGGATGCAAGCTGCTCTTGATAACCAACTAACATCTCAACACCCTTCATCGTACCATCAGGTGATGACTTAGAACCACGGTCGGGACTACTAACGATAAGAATACTCGTTTCAGGGAAACACTTGTGGAATAGGTCTACTACAAGTTTCATATCACGCATGTACTTCTTCAATCGTTCGGGAGTTGTCTGGGCATCAATAGCGTTAACACCAAACTGGAAAACAATGAGATCATACGGACGTACACGTGCAAACTCCTTCAACATCTGTTCTGGAAGTTTGGACAATGTTATACCAGAAGAACCACGCATACTGAAATTGTCAAGCACGATACCTTCCTTACCTTCCTGTGACGTACCGAAGAGAATAGTATTCGTTCCATCGACCTTAACGGTTGCATGAGAGGTGATGCCGTCCATCTTTACTACTTGTAACTCTGGTGATGGGTTTACACGTTGGTTACTTGTTTTGCCACCATCTATGTTGAAGCTGACATTAGCACCTCCTTTTGAACGTAGATAAAGTAATGTACTTGCCCACTTCTCGGTATGTGGATAGTCATGAGACAAAGTGAAAGGAGCATACGTCATTGTGGCTTGACCATTCATGGTATAGTAACGCTCTGCAATACCTGCTTGGTTGACATCGTAACTTGCTGGTTTCTTGACCATGTGCTCGGTCAGTCCGGAGAAACTATTATCTACTGTATGCTTGTATTGGTCGAGGTCATTACCCGCATCTATCCATCCAACGCCATAACCACCATAGTATTTCTGAAGGTCTTCACGCAAGTCGGCTAATAAGATGTCACCTTCTATATATGAGTCACCATAATAAGCAATACGAACAGGACGCCCTACTTGCTGTTTCTGAACCAATAAGTTCAGTTGACTATAGAAATGATCAAGTCCTCCAGGTTTACCTGCAGAATAGTCAACGATACGTTCTGTACCCTTTGGCCACTCCTCCTTAAAGTTGATAACCTTTCCGTCTTTATCATACGCAACTACAGAAGAAGGCTTCTTAGGCGAAGGGATGACGTCTTCAAGTACTTTCTTCTTTTTAGCAAGGTCACTTAGAATGTCTATTTCACGTAACTTTGTATCCCCTATTGTTAGTGTTGGAAGGAAATGCAATAGGAAAAGGAACAATGCAACTAACAATGTTAGCAACAGTGTCTTGTATGTATTATCTTTCATTTTACTATATTCTTTTACCTAAATAATCTTTTGTCAGCACGATACTTACTTTTGACTGAAAAGTGATCCTAACTCTTTATCTAATAATTTAATACCTTCTAAGGTGCAATATCCTCGTACAAAGAATAAGATGGCTGCGTAGCCCAGCTCCTCTACATCATACTTCTTATAAAGAAACTGATTCATAATAGCATTCTGTGAAGCCACCGTCAAGATACGTATAATCTCATAGTTTATATTAGGAAGGAATAAACCCTCCTTAATACCACGCTGTATGAAAGAATGAGCATCGCTTTCATATTCCTTATGGAGCTTACGGACATAAGCGAGTAACTCTGGATACATGTGGAGTTCTTCAAAGAAAAGTGGATTGACCTTACCCATCTTCTCTATTCGGAAACGACAAATCTCTATGATAACATTGATGACATTCAGGCCAGACTTGTCTATCTTTGTCATAGCCTGGTCTTCTATCTTCTTATCAAGTCGGATAACTTCAAAGAGCAACTCCTCTTTGTTACTGTATATCTCGTAAAGTGTACGCTTTGATATCTTAAGTACATTGGCTATATCGTCCATCTTTACTCGTTTTATCCCATGTTTATGGAATAAGTTAAGAGCTGCAACGAGGATTCTCTCTTTAAGTTCTTGCCGATAAGTGGTTTCTGTAGTTGTATTATGCATCAAACTTTATTTTTGCGACAAAATTACAAAAAACTTTCATAATGACATCTGATTTAAAGTGGATTTTACTAACTTTGTAAGTCAAAAATACATTTTTGTAATATTAAAAGTAAAAGATTAACTATGGTCAAGGTAACAAAAGAAGCCGCTTTGGAGTATCACAACAACGGCCGTCCTGGCAAGATTGAAGTAAAGCCTACAAAACCTTATAGTACACAGACAGACCTTAGTCTGGCATATTCGCCTGGTGTGGCATATCCATGCTTAGAGATTCAGCAGAATCCAGATGACGTATATAAATACACAGACAAAGGTAATTTAGTTGCAGTTATCAGTAATGGTACAGCCGTTTTAGGACTCGGTAACATCGGTGCAATGAGTGGAAAGCCTGTCATGGAAGGTAAAGGATTACTTTTCAAGATATACGGTGGTATTGATGTTTTTGATATAGAGGTAAACGAACAAGACCCAGATAAATTCTGCGAGGCGGTAGAGAAGATTGCACCAACCTTTGGTGGTATCAATCTTGAAGATATTAAAGCACCAGAGTGTTTCGCTATTGAGGAACGTCTGAAACGTACGCTTGATATTCCTGTTATGCATGATGACCAACACGGAACGGCTATCATCTCTGCTGCGGGTCTAAAGAATGCACTTGAAGTAGCAGGAAAGAATATCGCTGATGTTAAGTTAGTCGTCAATGGTGCAGGTGCTGCAGCTATCTCATGTACGAAGTTATACATGGCGTTAGGACTGAAGAAGGAGAACATTGTAATGCTCGACTCTAAGGGTGTTATTACTTCTGACTCTAAGAACCTGACTCCACAAAAGGCCCTTTTTGCTACCGACCGACGTGATATACATACCTTAGAGGAAGCTATTAAGGGTGCTGACGTATTCGTTGGCTTGTCTAAGGGGAATGTTCTTACACAAGATATGATTCGTTCAATGAGCGAGAATCCTATTGTGTTCGCATTGGCTAACCCTGTTCCGGAGATATCTTACGACGACGCTGTTACTGCCCGACCTGACGTAATCATGTCTACTGGACGTTCTGACTACCCTAATCAGATTAATAACGTAATTGGTTTCCCATACATATTCCGTGGTGCCTTGGATGTTCATGCCAAAGCTATCAACGAGGAAATGAAGATGGCAGCAGTACAGGCTATTGCTAACTTGGCTAAAGAAACCGTACCAGACGTGGTGAATGAGGTTTATCATGTAAACGACCTTACCTTTGGTCCTAAGTACTTTATCCCAAAACCTGTCGACCCACGACTGATTACTGAGGTGAGTGCTGCCGTTGCTAAAGCTGCCATGGAGAGCGGTGTTGCTCGCACTCCTATCAAGGACTTCAAAGCTTATAAGCAGCATCTACTTCAGATGTTAGGTCAGGAAACAAAACTAACTCACACCCTTCACGCTACAGCTGCTCAACATCCACAACGTATTGTCTTTGCTGAAGGTGGTCACCAAACGATGATGAAGGCCGCTGTACAAGCTAAACAAGAAGGTATCTGTGTTCCAATCCTTTTAGGAAACCCTGACCGCTTGAATCGTGTCGCTAATCGTCTCAAACTTGACATTTCTGATATTGAGATTGTTGATATGCGTGCCGATAAAGAACAGGGACGTCGTGCTACATACGCAAAGCACTTAGCTGAAAAGCGTTCACGTGAAGGTTACACATTTGAAGAGGCATACGATAAGATGTATGAACGTAACTATTTCGGAATGTCAATGGTTGAGAATGGTGATGCGGATGCGTTTATCACTGGCCTTTACACCAAATATAGCAACACGATTAAGGTAGCTAAGGATGTTATTGGTATCCGACCAGAGTATAATCACTTTGGTACTATGCATATTCTAAACACTAAGAAGGGTGTATTCTATATTGCTGACACGCTGATTAATCGTCATCCTGATGATGAGGTATTGTCTGACATCGCTAAGTTGGCTGCCAATTCGGTTAAATTCTTCAATGATAAACCAGCAATAGCAATGCTTTCTTATTCTAACTTTGGTTCTGATAAAGAAGGTTCTCCATCGAAGGTGCACTCTGCTGTTGAGAAGCTGCAAAAGGAATATCCAGAGTTGGCTATTGATGGTGAGATGCAGGTTAACTTTGCCTTGAATAAAGAGTTGCGTGATGAGAAGTTCCCATTCACTCGCTTGAAAGGATTAGATGTTAACACACTCATCTTCCCTGACTTGTCTTCAGCCAACAGTGGTTATAAACTATTACAGGCATTGAGCCCAGAAGCCGAGGTCATTGGTCCTATCCAAATGGGTCTTAATAAACCAATTCACTTTACCGATTTCGAATCTTCTGTGCGTGACATTGTAAACATCACAGCTGTTGCTGCTATTGATGCTTATGTGGAGAAACTAAAGAAGAAGTCATTATAAACAACTAAAAAGAGGGTGTGTCCGTTTTGACACATCCTCTTTTTTTTGAGAAACACACTTCAAGCCTTTTTTACAAAACTATTACCCCTTTTTGAAGAAACCGTCTACCCTTTTTGCAAAAAGGTCAACCCTTTTTGTGAGAATGGTCAACCCTCTTTACGAGAGTAATCAATCTTCTCTGCAACATAAAATCATATTGGGCATACTAAAAAAACTTGCCCCATGACACCAACCATGGTGCCAGGGGCAAGAAACGAAAATTAAATTACCGATGTATCGTCATTGATATCACATCAATGGCTTCCCGCTGGAAACATAACTAAAACTAAATTAATCAATTCAGTATTATTAAAACCGAACTTGTTTCTTTTCTTGGATATTGGCCTTATTAGGCTCATTAGCCTTATTAGCCTCATTAGGCCTTATTAGCCTTATTGGCCCTATTGGCCTCATTTGCTCTATTGGCCTTATTAGCCCTATTAGGCCCAATATCCTTTCCTATCCTTGGCCCGCTACTGGGCCACTTCCTCCTCCGTTCTTTTTCTTATCCTCCTTTTTCTTATCCTTGTCTGCTTCCTCCTTCTTCCTCACCGACTCGTAAGAGTTTGCGGCTAACTCTCGCTTCAATTCTCCGCCAGGCGTGAAGACGACACGAGGCTTAATGGTTGCGGTCTTAAAATCCTCTTCCTTCTCGGCTCCTTTGCTCGACAGTGTGACACGCATCGAGCCAAACTCGCCCAACTGAATGCTGAAACCATCACGGAGATAATGGGGCAAGCAATCGATAAAGTTATACAACACGTTCGACACATCACCACGTGTCAAGGACGAACGCCCCGCAATGTCACGTGCAATGTCGTCGAGCGACTTATGCCCAAGGTTAACAGGGTTAGCATAAAACTTTACTTCCTCCCGCTTCTGCGGATTTTTCTTTGGTACTAAACGAATTTTCATGATTCTTTTGACTTTAAATTATTAATACTATTGTTGTTTATCATAGCGTAGGGCAGCACGCCTCTGCAGCTTTCTTTGCGCATCTTCATGCTGCCCCATTCTATTTTCTTGGTTTGTTTCCTCCCTTTCATCGTCTCTTCTTTCCTCCTTTCTGCACCCTCTTCCTGTCAGATGCGTATTCCCTTGCTGCGCAATGCGTATCTACGTGCCGCCAGATGCGGTGAGCGCTGCTGCTGAATGCGGTGAGCGCTGCCGTTAGATACGCATCTAACGGCTGCGCAATGCGTATCTACGAGTAGCTAAATACGCATCCGCCAACACGTAGATACGGTGAGCGCAACGACGGAATACGCATTCAGCAGAAACCCTGTCCGTTAAGCACTCCCTCCCCCTCGGGGAGGGCTGGGTGGGGTTTTACGGCGGTTCTTTAGGTGTCGCCTTTTAGAGGGCGACACCTGTAAAGTCAATCGCGAGGACTACTCGAACCCGCCGGCCCAGAACCCAACGTTGCGGCTACTGGAGTTCACGTTGACGTAACCACTGCGGAAATACATGCTGACCGCGTAGCCGCTGCCCCATGTGATAGCACTTGACGACCAATAGTTGCCGGCGCCACCAAGGTTCATCAGACGACCAGAGGTGTAGTAACCCAAGGCGGGCAGGTAAAAATATTTGTTTGCATCGGCTGCGGAAGGGAGAGTCTGAGAAACTGACCAGTTTTTGCTTTTGTTTGTTGTTCGCCAATCTGTGCCGTCGTAGGCCGTGTTGCTGTTGTAACCGCTTATCTGTGACTTCTTCTTAAACCACATGCCACCTTTATATAAATGACCCATAGTTGTCCATAACTCGTCTGCGTCCCAACGTGGATCGCCGTACATGCAGTACCAAGACATCTCGTTTGCGTTTGGAAGGTCTTTACATGAACTGTGCGTTGCTGGGTTACTTACGCCATAACCTGGGTAACTCGTGTTGTACCAACGATTGTTAGTATCGCTACTATTCTGAGGGTAGTCGCTGCTGGCAGACTGAGTTATCAGTGTTGGCTGACTGCCACCAAGGTTCCATTCGTGTCCTTTCCAATATTGTTCCTGTGCGTCCCACATATAGTATTTGTCGCCGTCGTATTTACGTACGTTAAGATTAGCTGTCATGTCGTAGTAAGTGTTAGAAGCATAAGCAGTAGCAGGAAGCGTCTTTGTAATAGTACCCTCTACGTTGGTAGCTACGTCTTTTACCCAATAACGTACTCTTAAAGTATGAGTGCCTGGCTTAATTACCATGTAAGCACCGTTTGTGGCTACGCTGGCGGTGTTATTGGTCAATGGGAAACCGTTGTAATAACTACCGCCGCCTCTTGTTCTTAAAACGATTTGTTTGCTGCCAGCTGAACCTGTAAGAGCGCCCGTACTTGCGTTAACAGTATAAGTCTCGGCTATATCGTTATCAGAAGTTACCTCTACCCCTGTCAAGTAACAGTTACGGAGAATTGTGTTACTTGTATAAGGTTGGAATACAAGGTAAGCTGGCTGATGCTCTAACTGAAAGCTAAAGATGCTGCCGCCGACTGCGCCTGTTGCCGTAGCAGTGCCGTAGTCGCCTGCTGTGCCGAAATGCTCGGTGTTGTTTGGGGCGGTCTGCGTTTGGTTAGCAGAGATAGTTACTTGGCTGCCGTTACTATTCTTACCCAAGTAATATACTTTATAGCTTGCACTTGCACCAAACTTACCAGGAACTCTATAACGGAAAGAAGCTACTTTCTGAGTTGGAGCGTTCGTACTCTTACTCATTATGCCATCATCGTCCTTAACGTAGATATAGTCGCCTGCTTCCCAAGAGAAGTCGCTGCTGTTATAATCTAATGACGTGCGGGTCTTTGCCTCATCGCCTGCTACGAAAGTTGTTAGGTTCTTATCGTTATCGCCCTCTTTATTGCTTGGGTTCTGTGCCACATCCTCCTTAGCACAAGATGCGAAAGTCAAGGCGATGCCGAACACGACAGCCAAAGACTTTAGTTGCGATGCAAATGAATATTGTTTCATTGTTTTCTTCATCATTTATTCGTTTTTATTTGTTCTTTTAGTTAATAACTCTCTGTTAGTCTTCCCATGATGTAGGGGCTTCGTTTTCAAAGTCATCCTCATTCCATTGACTTGCCTTAGCAGAAGCTGGACCAGAAGCATGGTTTGCCTTTCTGTGCTGACCAGGCATGGATGCATCCATCAAATTAGTGGTTTCATTTACGTGAACTATTTCACACTTTGGTACAGAATAGTTCTCATTTTGTTTCTTTTTCTCCATTGTTTTATCAATTAAAATAGTTATTATTTCGTGCTTAATTTCTTCTTATTTCGTTTACGTAGGGACACAAAAAAGCGAACAAAGGAAACTCCGAAAAGTCCTTTGTTTACAGGGGTTGCACAGCACGCCTCGCGCGCGTATGCGTGAAGGAAAAAGTGGGGAGGTTAGGCCTGGCCTATATGAGAGAGAGAGAGAGAGAGAGTACAAAATTATTTGGAACTACCAAATAATTTGCGATATTTTTTTCGTCTTTCTTCGTTAAAGAATCTAATGCAGCACAAACCGAGCCTGCGCCTTTATTTCCTAATAAAGTGCAAACATTTGCTGAATTAATATTCTTTATGACTCTCATCGTTATTACGAGTTAATTTTATTTTAACTGGGCGCAAAGGTAGTGAGAATATATGAAACAAACAAGGAATTAGTAAAAAAATATAAAAATAAACTGAATTACATAGCCATTCTTTAACGTTTAGGCCATCTAACACATCGAGCAAAAGCAATATGCTAAGTATGCCGTTTAGTAACAACCGTCAAACAAAGTATTTTGTCCTTGCAATCGTCTGATGAACACATGCTGATGACAAAACTATATCAGAAAAGGCTCCTTACTTGCGTACTATCGACAATGCTCGCAACGCTCAACGCACATGGCTTTGTAAACATTAAACTAATTGGGAACAAGTCATTTAGGAGAAAGATTAAGCAAGCTATATAAAAGAATAGAGAGCCCTATAGCAAGCTACATAAAAAGATAGAAAGTCATATAGCAAGCTATATAAAAAAATAGAAAGCTCTATAGCAAGCTATATAAAAGAAGAGAAAGACGATATAAACACAAAAGACGGATGCACTTTTGCCGTGCATCCGTCTAATATATATAAGGTGTTACGATTTCTTTTAGAAGAAGAGGTAACGGTTGTCAACAACATTTGCTTTAAGGATAAGATCCTGCATGAAGTTGCTGATTAATTGCATATTCATCTGAGCAGTCTGCTGCATAACCATTGCTTCGTTATACTTAGAGCCAGCACGCAAAGCCTTCTTCACTACTTGGAACACATAGACACCAGCGTTACCCTTAACAGGAGCCTTAGAGAACTTACCTGCAGCTGTTCCTGCAACCGCACCAGAGAGAGCAGGCTCAACAGAACCAGTAGCCTGAACAAAGGCAGGGGCAGAGAAAGTAATCTGATTAACCATAGAAACCTTAGCACCCTTTGACTGAGCTGCAGCAATAGAGTTGACACCCTTCAACTTTGCCATGAGCATCTCAGCCTTCTTGTCCTTCATGACTTCACGCTTGAGAACCTCTTTAACCTGTGCATCATCCCAAGGACGATAACCCTGTGGGTGAACAGCTGTCAGAGCAACTACTAAGAGATGGTCATTATCGCCACACTCGTAGAGTGGAGAAATCTCACCCTGCTTAGCACTAAAGAGCCACTTAAGTGCATCATGTGTACCTTGAATACCACCTACATAATGCTCAGCAGTAGAAAGGTCGTTAAGCGACTGTACACGATAGCCAGACTTAGAAGCATTCTTCTCAAGTTCAGCAATAGAAGAGCTCTTAGCAACAAACTCAGAGAACTTATTATAAGCATTGCTGCGTGTATCCTTAGAAAAGTCAATAGGCTTCTTGATAATAGCTGCAGTTGTCTTAGTTGTGAAAGCTTTCTTGTCAAGAACCTGCAAAATAACATTACCCTGTGTGAGCGCAAGGTTCTGAGTAGCATTCACTTCACCATTAAGCAAAGCATTAACAAAAGTGCGATTATCAACACTCATAGTTGGTGCCATCTCATACTGCTGACCAGTAAACCAAGCCTTCTCACCCGTCTGACCGTAACGCTTAGCGAGAGCCTCAAAGTCAGCACCGCCAGCCAAAGCCTTCTGAATAGAGTCAGCCTTTGCACGTGCCTCATCAGGAGTAGCAGCGCCAACACTAATCTGGCGGAACTGTACTGAGTCTGGCAACTGTGCCTTTGAGAATACACGAATAACATTCAACGTATTGTCCTGGCTATTCTCGAACACACCAGTTGTACCCACAGAAAGAGAATCAATCTTTGAAGCAATATCAGGATACTGCTGGTAAGCCTTACTACTTACAGGAAGACCAAGATAAGAAATCTCAGAACCACTCTTACTGATAACACCTGAAGGGTCGGTAGCTGTTGCAAGCTGATGTTGGAAATCATTCATCTCCTTAGCAACCACCTTACGGTCGGCAGCGCTTGCCTTAATCTGATAGTCAACAAACTTAATGTCGCGCGTCTCAACACTCTGACGGAAAGCAGGCTTGAGTTCGTCGTACTTAGCCTTTAACTCATCATCTGAAATCTTAACGTCAGCATCCTTCACAGAGCTATAAGCTAAAGAAGCAAGCTGAATTTGACTCTCCTCATTGTTGTCCTTGAAAGCCATCGTAGCTTCAGCCTTATTAGAGAGAACACAACTTGCGAGTAAAGCCTGATACTTCTGACCAAGCAATTGTGTACGTAAGTTCTTCTCTACGAAGAGCCAATAGTCATAGACAGCCTGCATCTGATCAAGCTCTGGAGACTTAGCTGCCTTGGCCTTATTATAACTATCAAAGAATTGCTTGAGTGCATTAACGTCGAAACGACCAGTCTGCTGGTTAACAAATGGTGTCTGCGTCAACACTGGGTTCGTACCCTCACTCAATACGTTTTCAATTTCCTTCTCCGTAACAGTGAGACCAACCTTCTTCGCATCAGCTTCAAGTACACGACTGCTTACCAACTGCTGCCATACTTGGTCCTTTACCTGGTTAAGCTCTTGTTCAGAGAGGTTATCACGTTGCATGGTAAACTTAATTGCTGACTGATATTCATCAAACAACTTCTGGTACTCCTGGACGCTAATATTCTCGCCCAAAATCTTACCAATTTGCTGATGCGACTCACCCTTCATACCTTCACATGAGCGGGCCGCATCTCCAGCCAAGAATGCAACCAAGGCAAGGCTGATAGCACCTACCAGTATAGCCCCTTTGCTTCTAATTTTTCCTAATACTGCCATTTTAGATTTATTATTTGATTTTAATTATTCTATTCAGTATGACAAATTGCGCACAAAAATACAAAAAAATGGGCAAGTATCATAATTTTTCTTTTAGAAATTACACTGTATCATTGACTTTTAGCCGTACGAGTTCTATTTTAGTCATCGCCTTTTTGATTATCTTAAACTCATATTGACCAACGGTAACAACTTCGTTCAGTTTCGGGAAACTTTGATAGACATGCAACAGTAAACCGCCAACAGTCATGTAATTGTCGCTTTCTGGTAAATCAAGATTGAACATCTCATTTACCTTATCTATCTCTAAACGTGCCGAAAGAACATATTCTTTATCGTTTATCTGCTTAGCAATATACTTTGTATTATCGTGTTCGTCTTCTATTTCACCAAAGATTTCCTCAACGATATCCTCTAATGACACAATACCGCTGGTACCACCGAACTCATCAACAACTACACCTAAACTCTTCTTTTGAAGTAGGAAAACTTGCATCAGCTTCTGCGCTGCCATTGTCTCTGGAACAAACGGCAACTGACGGATATGGTCTTTCCAATTCTTTGGCGAACGGAACATCTCAGAGGAATGAATATACCCCTTTATGTGATCAATATCTCCTTCGTAAACAATAATCTTAGAGTTACCACTCTCAATGAACATCTGCTGCAATTCTTCCAAGCTACAACTCTCTTCGACAGCTTTAATCTCTGTACGAGGAACCATGCAATCACGCACCTTCGTGTCTTGGAAGTCCAAAGCATTTTGGAATATCTTTACTTCATCTTCGATATCGTCTTCGTTCTTAGCATTCTCTATTGTACTCTGCACGAGATGGTCGAGGTCAACCTTCGTAAACGTACCATCGTTTTCTTCCTCATCTATCTTTACACCGACCAAACGCAGAAGAACACGAGCAAGGAAGGTTGCAAAACGACTAATAGGCCAAAGGATAATAAAAAAAATATACGCCAAAGGAGCAAAGAACGTAAGTAGTCGGTTCGGATTGCTCTTAAATAAAGTCTTTGGCAAGAACTCACCTGTAAAAAGAATGACAAGTGTAGACAATAACGTATCCAACACCACACGTGTAGCCGAGTCAAACGAAGCAAATAGCGTAGTATCGAAGATTTGCGCAAAGAAGATACCATAGATAACAAGTACTATATTGTTACCTACAAGCATAGTAGACACAAAGCCGTTTGGATTGTTATAATAGATGGTCAAACACTTCTGTGCAATACCGTCCTTCTCCTTATCCATCTCGGCAAGAAGACGATTACTCGAAACGAAAGCAATCTCCATTCCTGAGAAGAAAGCGGAGAGTGCCATCGTAATGATTATTCCTATGATTAAATCTATATCCAATTTCTATAATTATTGTTTAACTACTGGGCCTTTCATATTGTCAACGTGCGTGGTATCCATTGGTGCAAAAGGAGGAGCAGCAGGCGACATCATATCCTTATCAGAGAATATACCCCACCCTTTCGTCTGACGTATTTCATAATTCGTCATCTGTTCATCGCTATGGAACCAATTACCTTCTAACTCTTTATCTGGCGTTTTAAGATGAGAATAGGTGTACGACCACATTTCATGGTTCCTCTCATCCCAGTATAATTCATTACTATAAAAGGACAATCCCTGCGCTGTCAGGATTCTGACACGTCCATGAAGTTGCCAACGACGGTCTCTATCGGAATAGACAGCACTGTCACATTGGATATAACCTACCACATGCTTCTTCAAATCAAACTGTGTTAGTAGGATTCCTTTATTGAAAGTCCAACGTGAAGAGTTATCTTTATTCTGATTAATATCCCATTGTTCAGTAACAATACGATACTTGATTACGCCCGAGTCAGAAATGAGCGTATTGACACCATACGTCGTCATAACCGGCACCGAGTCACGGTCATGAATAGCAGGAGCTGTATGCTCATGCTCCTCTGAACAGGAGACTATGGCACAGCTCGCCGTAAGTAATACCAAACATATTATAAGAGAATAAAGGCTTGAACGCATATTATTCAACCTTGAACTTAGCAAACCAACGCTCATTGAAGGTCAGACCAACGTTGATACGGAATGTATTTTCCTTTATCAGACCTGTCGCACTCTGGTTTACCCACTCTGCACTAATATTCAACATACTACGATTATTATAGGCATTCATAATAGGAATACCTACACCAAGGCTTGCTGATAGTTCACGTGGACCGTCTTGTCCATTTATCTTCAAGTATGGACTTGCATAGCTAAAGCCAGCACGATAGTGCATACGACTAAAGAAACCACGATAACGTTCGCCCTTGCAATAATCACCACCAAGCGTCAACTTGTGACGATCATTAAACTGTCCATCAACAAGACTATAGCTTGTCGTACCATTAACAGTATTGAGTTGTGGGTATCTAATCTTAGCCCACTTCTGCAACTGATAGTCAACACCGAACTTTAGACGATTGTTATGATTAAACATCAAACCAACACCGAACGTATGTGGGAGTTCAAAAGCCTTAGAAACAACATAACGTGTTGTATCCGAAACGCTTGTCTGCGAGTTAGTTGATATCAAATCACACTCTGGTTCTGCGTTTAACGTGTGTCCAAGAGAATAGGCTAACCCCAAGGTCAACTCATTCTTTCTGTCAATAGGATAAGTATATTGCACACCAAAGTCGGCCTTATAACTCTTCACCTGCGCTGTATAGTTCTTAGAAAGGGTATTTACGTAACTATCACTATATGAATTAGTAGAATTACGATTTAGTGTTCCCCATAAATAAGCTATGTTCGCACCAAAAGAGAAGCCCTTGAATGGCTCCCAACCCGCACCCAAGTAAACGAGATGCAAACCACCATTACCACTATATGTATTAGAATAGGTGGCATTAGGAGACGATGTACTTGGGAAAGCATTTACATTCTGCGTGTTACTAAAGTTGTAACCCACATTTGTATAAGGTAAGAGACCAAAGCTCACACCCACGTGCTTAAACGCTCTAAACGATGCAACAACATATTCAATATCAGCATTCTGGGCATTGATCTTCTTTCCCTTCTCTTCAAAATTAGTCAACTGAAGACTTACACCAGCATCGAAGATAAACGAAAGAGAGTCAACTGAAGCGTATGAAGCAGGGTTCATGTAGTTAACCTGGCTATGCTCATGAAAGCCGTACGCCAGTCCGTTCATTCCACGATTAAAACTTGTTGCCTGAGAAGCCAAAGCGCCTAATCCATACTGGCTATATGGAGAGTTCGTACCACTTTGAGCTGACACTTGTAAAGCAAGTCCTACAAGGAATGCTGTAGCAATTATCTTTTTCATTCGCTTTCTTTTTCTTATTCTGACGATATGTCTTAACGATATATTGGCGCAAAGTTATTAAAAAAAATCTATATTGCAGAAAAACAATAAAGGATTTTGAATTTTAATAGTAATGTTCAATAAATATTTCCAATACAAAAGTTATGATTTCTTACCTTCGTTAGTCGGAGACGCACTAAACGTTTGTAGTGGTAAAGCCTACCGAATGAAGTCGAATATAAAAGCTTATATAACGAAATAAGTTTTATTTTTATTTGCTGTCACTTTTAACATTTAACGTTAATCCATTGTATTATAAGCAATTAAGCGCACATTTAAGATGACAGAAATGACAGGAAAATTGATTTTAAGAAATTCGTCTCTTACGAGCAAGTAATTTAGATATGCTTGAAAAGGCAAGGGATATCACTGATTGATAAGAAAGAATGGAACCGAATGTAGATTATAAGGTTACTGCTTTCATAAACTGCTAACAAAAGTTTATGGGTGCTCTACGACTCAAAGAAACCACAGCCCAAACAGCGTCTTTTCATACATAGCGAGAGTACTCGAAGAACCATTAAGGCTAAAAAAGTACAACGTAATATCACTCATCTTAGCCTTAATTTCCGTGATATTTTATGCCAGAACAGACCTTTGTAAAGCTACGCCTATAAGCAAGATTTCTATGTTGTTCTGCGATAAATATTCATCGAATTATTCATATTAGACCACCGAGAGGGAACGAAGAAATACTCAACATGATTCTTAGAAATGTAAGGATATTTCAGTAATCAAACCCTATCACTTCGGAGAAGAGGGTAGGAATGGGATAAGAAGATGCTCTTCAACGTCGAAGAAAACGCCCTTCTTGCACGTTAAAGACGCTCTTCTTGGAGCAAGAAAGGCATCTTCTTAAACGGTACATATAACATCCTGATTATATGAATGTTATAAACTTATCATAAAGAAAAGATATACCAATCTTTTGAAGATACTTAAACCGCTCCCATGTAATCATTTTTTACAATCAAACAAATATCTTTGAAATAGGAAGTGATTACTGAAATTACTCTATGATGAAAGCGACAAATGCAGTAATACACATTCATCTCTCACGGAGTTACGCTGAACTTTGCACACAAGCAGAGGTCAAAAAGAATCATGAGGAATGTTTGAAAGACTATAAAAAAGTCGACTGAACATTACAGAAGACAAGCTGCTTAATAAGTTTTATTAGTCAACAATAATTTTTAATAAGCTTTCTTTGTGCTCTCATGCTTTTTTAGTAACTTTGCGACGAATATGAAGAAGGGATTATTATATATTGTCTTGACTGTTCTCTTGTCTGTCGTTAATATTACGGCAGGGGCTCAGTCTATGAATAATAACGATAGTATTCAAATATCCCTCCTAACTTGTTCGCCTGGAAAAGAGGTTTGGGCGCAATATGGACACACCGCCATTCGCTATTATGACAAGGGGAAAGGATTAGACTTGGCCATTAACTATGGTATATTCTCCCTTGATCAAACCTACTTTATTCCTCGTTTTGTACTTGGAATGACCGACTATCGCATGGGCATACAAGCCATGGATGATTTCCTCGCACAATATAGTTACGAGGGACGAGGCGTTGTAGAGCAGGTTCTGAACTTATCACCTAAGGACAAGGACGTTATCTATGAGGCTTTACAGGAGAACATGAAGTCAGAGAATGTGGTTTATCGTTACAACTACTTCTTTGACAATTGCACCACAAGGGCCCGTGACATGATAGTCAACCATCTGCATGGAAGGGTCGTTTATCCGCCAGCTAAACCAGATGCAACGTTCCGTTCTATGATACATGAATGGAACTATAAAGATAAGTGGTCACAGTTTGGGGAAGACCTCCTACTGGGTGTGAATGCTGACCGTAAGACAACAAAGTCTGAACAGCAGTTTCTACCAGAGAACTTAAGGCTTGATTTCGATAAAGCAACCTATAACGGGAAGCCTTTAGTAAAGCAAACTAACGAACTATTGCCAGCTGAGACAACAGAGGCAGAGCCTTCGTCACTACTCTCTCCCATCTTTGTTGCATTTCTTTTTGCAACCATCAGCATCATAATAACGTTCTTTAGCTATCGAAAACAGCGTGTTTACTGGCTTTGGGATGCCGTTTTAATGCTAACATCAGGGTTTATTGGTATCATTCTCTTTATAATGATATTCTCGCAACACCCGTGTGTTAGTTTGAATTTCATCATCTTCTTCTTCAATCCTTTACCTTTGTTCTTTCTTTATCCTACCCTTAAAAGGAAGAAAACATTGTGGTGGAAGATATGGGGAATACTTATTATAATAGGAATTCTCGGACGTTTTATCCAAGAAATACCCGTTCCAATAATAATTGTGGCATCATTCTTGCTATTACACTGCATAGTACATTTACGAATTAGCAAATCGGTTACTACCGTGAAGTAATTCAAAGAGATAAAAGATAATGAATAAATACATCACCGCTTTACTTGTCGTTCTTGCGACAACAGGAGTAGAAGCACAGAGCTATCAGTCTGTGCTAAAGATAGCATTGGGTGATGTTAACATCGAAGACCTCTGTCATCAACAAGCATTTAAGGGCGTTGAACAAGATATATTGTCTGTTCTTGAGGCCTTTAAGCAGATTAAGGAGGACGAAGAAATAGAACCTGCACAAAACAAAGCAGTATTTGTTGCAGACTTATATGACAACTATCCTACTGATTTCAAAGCTAAATCAAATAACTACCAAAAGTTAGAACAATTCCTTCCAAACCCTTCGTCGAGGAGTGGAATTAAGATTCGTGCCCCCAATCGCTATTCTTTATCGTAACAAGCAACTATTTAATATTAGCTTGCTTGGAATTAGTAATATAATAAGAGGTGGTAACTACCTCACGTATAAATAAACAAACGATTTAGAATAAATGAATTTCAATAAGATATTAAAGGCAATTTTTGGAGATAAATCAACACGTGATATGAAGCTTATTCAACCTTACGTTGACAAGGTTAAGGCTGCATATCCAGAGATAAAAGCACTTAGCAATGATGAATTGCGCGCCAAAACAAAGGAGATACAACAGTATGTTCAGGACGCAGGTAAGGAACAACGAGAGAAGATGGCAGAACTTCGTGCAACGATCGAAGCGACACCTCTTGAAGAGCGTGAGGCTATCTTCAATCAAATAGATAAACTTGATAAAGAGGCTTTGGACAATTATGAGAAAGCACTCGACGAGGTTATGCCTGTTGCCTTCTCTATTGTTAAAGATACCGCACGCCGTTTCTCAGAGAATGAAGAGACGATTGTCACCGCTACAGACTTCGATCGCGAGTTGGCAGCCGACCCTTCAAAGGACTTTATTACCATTGATGGCGATAAAGCTATCTACCATAATCACTGGACAGCAGGTGGTAATGACTTGAAATGGGAGATGGTTCACTACGATGTACAGATATTTGGTGGTACCGTTCTACATCAAGGTAAGATTGCTGAGATGGCTACTGGTGAGGGTAAAACGCTTGTTGCTACCCTACCAGTATTCCTCAATGCCCTCACAGGAAACGGTGTTCACGTCGTAACAGTCAATGACTATTTGGCAAAGCGTGACTCTGAATGGATGGGACCACTCTATATGTTCAATGGTCTTTCAGTTGACTGTATCGATAAGCACCAGCCTAATTCGCCTGCTCGTCGTAAGGCTTATCAAGCTGATATCACCTTCGGTACTAACAACGAGTTCGGTTTCGACTATCTACGTGACAATATGGCAGTGTCACCAGCAGACCTTGTACAACGCCAGCACAACTATGCTATCGTCGATGAGGTCGACTCTGTACTGATTGACGACGCTCGTACACCACTTATTATCAGCGGTCCTGTACCAAAGGGTGACGTTCAGATGTTCGAAGAATTCCAACCATTGGTTCAGAGTCTGTATGAGGTTCAGCGCAAGCAAGCTACTGAGCTTCTTTCTGAAGCACGCCATAAGTTGGCTGAAGCACAGAAGAATGCTAACAACAAAGAGACTTTCCAGAAATTACAAGAGGAAGGTTTCCTTGCCCTCTATCGCTCATTTAAGGCACTGCCAAAGAACAAGGCTCTCATTAAATACCTCTCTGAAGAAGGTATCAAGGCTGGTATGCTGAAGACAGAGGAGTATTACATGGCTAATAACA
>ERZ773031.663-NODE-663-length-18272-cov-5.391228_pt1 | contig 18272 bp, 18 predicted proteins | sample MGYA00511666_ERZ773031 | MGnify/ENA primary metagenome ERZ773031 (study PRJEB29015, sample SAMEA2738135) | human oral metagenome | biome: human oral; feature: human-associated habitat; material: saliva | place: China | collected 2250 ...
GTGTATTTCTCTAGTGTACATATTTTACTGGTAGAATAATATATTTTATAAATATTTTACATATATATAATATATTGTTATGATTATATCTATCTTTTAAACAAATATTTTAATTTTTTTAGAATTAATGCTATAATGATAATTGTATCGCATAAGGAAATTTTATAAAAGAGGTTTATAAATGTATCAAAAAGAAATTAAACAAGGCAATGAAAATATCATATTTCATTCTATTTATTTTACAGAAGATTCTTTTTCTATCCCAGATTTAACGAAAATAACTAATATGACTTTTCCAACTGTAAAAAGAGTCGTAAATGAATTTTTAGAAAAAGATATAATAGTAGAATGGACTTTAAGTACCGGTGGAGTTGGGAGACGGGCAGTAAAGTATAAATATAATCCTGATTTTTGTTACTCAATTGGTGTGAGTATCAATGAAGAAAAAATTAAATTTGTTTTAATTAATACAATTGGAAAGATTTTTCAATCTAAAATAATAGATACACAGAATGAAAATTTCATTAGTTTTCTTACAAAGAACTTAAAAGATTTTATTAAAGAGATTGATGAAAAATTCTTAACTAAAGTTATTGGAGTTGGTATTTCTATTCCAGGAATTTATAACAAAGAAGATCATTTTCTTGAGTTTAATAACACAGATAGATATGAAGCTACTGTCATAAAAGAAATTGAGAAAGATATCAAACTTCCAATTTGGGTAGAAAATGAAGCTAATATGTCAATATTAGCAGAGGCAATAATCAATAAATATAAAGATTTAGAAGATTTTACTGTTATCAATATAAGTAACAAGGTTACCTGCTCGACATTTCATAAATTTGGAAATAAAAGTGAAGATTATTTTTTTAAAGCTAGTAGAGTACATCACATGATAGTAGATTATGAAAATCAAAAAAAGGTTGGAGATTGTATCTCTTTTAAAGTCTTAAAAAATGAGATTTTAAAGGCCTTTCCTAAATTAGATTCATTAGAAGATTTTTTCTCTAATAAAACTTATAGAGAGAGTAAAAAAGGTAAGGAAATACTTGATAAGTATTTAACTTACATGGGTATAATTTTAAAAAATCTACTTTTTACATATAACCCTAAAAAACTTATTATTTGTGGTGATTTATCTCAGTTTGGTTCTTTCCTTTTAGATGATATTTTAGATATAGTTTATGAAAAAAATCATATTTTTTATAGAGGAAAAGAAACTATCATTTTTTCTGATTTTAAAGGTAGTTCTTCTATTATAGGAGCAGCTCTTTTTCCAATAGTAGATAATTTAATGTAGTTGGAGGAACAAATAGAATGTCAAATAAATATTTACAATTTATAAAAGAATATATAATAGTAGCCTTAGCTTGTGTAGTCATGGCTTTTAATATAAATTATTTCTTTGTAGGGAATAAATTAGCAGAAGGTGGTGTAAGTGGTTTATCTTTGATTATTCACTATCTATCCAATATAGATGTCAGTTATCTTTATTTTGCTTTAAATATTCCTTTAATTATTCTAGCTTATATCTTTTTAGGTAAAAATTTTCTGTTAAAGACTTTATTTGCAACTTTTATTTTATCAGTATTTTTGAAAGTTTTTGCCAGTTTTAGTGAGCCATTAGATGATATCTTATTGGCAGCTATTTTTGGAGGTGCTATAAATGGTATAGCTATAGGCATAGTTTTTTATGCTGGTGGTTCTACTGGTGGAATAGATATTATTGCAAAAATAATAAATAAATATACCGGTATTCCTATAAGTAGAATATTATTAACAACAGATTTTATTGTTTTATCTATAGTTGCTGTTATTTTTGGTAAAGTTATTTTTATGTATACTTTGATTTCACTTGTTATTTCATCTAAGATGATAGATATCATACAAGTGGGCATATATAGTGCTAAGGGAATTACTATCATAACAACTAAAGAAGACGAGATAAGAAAAAGAATTATGGAAGATACTGGTCGTGGTATTACTCTTATTGATGCAAAAGGAGGCTATACTCAAAAAGAAATAGGAATGCTTTATTGTGTTGTGGGTCAGTATCAACTTATAAAAGTTAAAACTATAGTGAAAGAAGTTGATCCTTCAGCATTTATGATTGTTGCTGATGTGCATGAAGTAATAGGAAATGGATTTTTAGTTAATAAATAATTTAGGAGGCTTTTAAAAATGAATAATAACGAATTTATAAATAAATACACTGATGGACATTGTTTATCATATTTAGAGTTTCAAGTAGTTGCAAAAAAATATGGAATTTATTTTGAAAAAATCAATAATGATATTATAGTTTGCTATGATGGAGATGAAGATCCGAAAGTTGCAGCATTTAGATTTTACAAAACTTTTTTTCCTGAAACTACTTTAACTCCCTCAGATTTTGATTTAATAATACATCTTAATAATTTTCACATGAAATTCTTAAGAGATAAAATCAATGAAATTTCTCAAAAATATGGTATGCCTCCTGTATATAAGGCTAGTATGTCAATAAAAGAAAATGCACTTTTATTATTAAATACTCTAAAAACAAGATATGCTATATATAGAGAAGATATGGAATTCATAAAATATACTTTAAATTTGTAATTTAAAAATTAAAAATAACGAATAAAAAAGGACTAGCATTTAGCTAGTCCTTTATATTATTATTTATTTGCTTTATATTTTTTGATTTCTTCAGTTAAGATAGGTAAGATTTTATGTAAATCTCCAACTATTCCTAAATCTGCAACTGAGAATATAGGAGCAAATCTATCTTTGTTGATAGCGATGATGAATTCAGATTCTTCCATACCAGCAACGTGTTGGATAGCTCCTGAAATTCCACATGCGAAATAAACTTCAGGTCTAACTGTTTTACCAGTTTGTCCTACTTGTCTATCATGAGGCATGTTTCCAGCATCAACTTGTGCTCTTGAAGAAGAAACTATTCCACCAATTTCAGCTGCTAAGTCTTCTAGTAATTCGAAGTTTTGTTTTGCTCCAACTCCTCTTCCTCCAGAAACTAATATCTTAGCTTCAGAAATGTCTACTTTGTTTCCTCCTTCTTTAACAACATTTAGAAGTTTAACTTTCATTTTAGCTTCATCTAAAGTTACAGGGAAATCAACTATTTCTCCTTTTCTATCATCAGACTTAGGTAATTTTTTCATAACTCCTGGTCTTACAGTAGCCATTTGAGGTCTGTGATCTGGAGAAACTATAGTTGCCATTAAGTTTCCACCAAATGCAGGTCTTGTCATACCTAATTGTCTTTCTTTATCTTTTAATAATTCAAGTTTTGTACAGTCAGCTGTTAATCCTGTAGCTATTCTAGAAGATACTCTAGGTGCTAAGTCTCTTCCTAAAGTAGTAGCTCCAAATAGAACTATTTCAGGTTTTTCTGCATTTATAGCAGCTGTTAAAACTTGAGTATAAGCTTCAGTATCATATACTTCTAATTTAGGTTGATCTACTACTAAAACTTTATCTGCTCCAGCTTTTACTAATTCATCAGCAAGTGCTTTAACATTGTGTCCTATTAATAGAGCAGTTACTTTAGCTGCATCTGGGTTATTAGCTTTTACTTCAGCAACTTTTTCTTTTACTTTTTCATCTTCTTCTTCAAGAGTTGCTGCAACTGCATCTATAGATTTTATAGCTGCTGCTTGTTTAGAAGCATATTCAGCTAATTCATCTCCAGCATCTTTTAAAGCTATTTGTTTATTTATTTCATATGCTAATTCTGTTGCTTTTCCTAACAATTCTAATCCTACATTTTGTAACACTCCATCTCTTTGTTCAGCGTACACTAGGATTCCTTTATAATCGTTTAAATTCATATTATTTTCTCCTTTATTATTAGATTATAAATTTTTCTTTTAATTTTTCTAATATAATATTAGCTGCTTCTTTTGGATCAACTTCATGTAATACTCCAGGTTCTTTAACACCTTTAGTAAATGATTTGTTAACTTTAGTTGGTGAACCAGCTAAACCTATTTTTGCAGGATCTATTTCGATATCATCAAATGTCCAAGTTTCAATTGGTCTTTCAAAAACATCAACTATAGCTCCAACATTCATGTATCTAGGTTGGTTAGCTTCAGCAAGAACTGTTACTAATCCAGGAGTAGGAAGTTCTAATAAGAAATATCCATCTTCAGTTGCTCTTTTTATAACAAATGATTTTGAATCTTCTTTATATTCCATTTCTTTTACATAAGAAACTTGAGGTAAGTCTAAATGTTCAGCAATTTGAGGTCCAACTTGTGCAGTATCTCCATCAATTGCTTGTCTTCCTGCAACGATTAAATCAACATTTTCTATTTTTCTAATTGCAGCAGCTATAGTATTAGAAGTAGCTAAAGTATCAGCTCCTCCGAATTTTCTATCTGTTATAAGTATTGCTCTATCAGCACCCATTGCATAAGCTTCTCTTAATATAGCTTCTGCTTGAGGTGGTCCCATTGTTATAACTATAACTTCAGCTCCGTGTAAGTCTTTTAATTTTAGAGCTTCTTCTAATCCCCCTTTATCATCAGGGTTCATTATACTAGGAACACCGTCTCTGATAATTGTTCCTTTTACTGGATCTATTTTAACTTCAGTTGTATCTGGAACTTGTTTTATACAAACTACTATTCTCATATTTTTATTCCTCCACCATGTTATTATTTTATAATATTAGCTGCTATTACCATTCTTTGAACTTCTGAAGTTCCTTCATAGATTTCAGTGATCTTAGCATCTCTCATCATTCTTTCAACTGGATATTCTCTTGTATAACCATATCCTCCAAATATTTGAACAGCTTTAGTTGTAACTTCCATAGCTGTTTCAGCAGCAAATAGTTTAGCTCTAGCTGCATCTAAAGAATAAGGTAAGTTGTTAGATTCTCTCCAAGCTGCTTTATAAACTAAAAGTCTTGCAGCTTCAACTTTAACATCTAAGTTAGCTATTTGGAATTGAGTATTTTGGAATTGAGCTAAGCTTCTTCCAAATTGTTTTCTTTCTTTTGCATAGTTTATAGCTTCATCTAATGCTCCAGCAGCTATTCCTAATGCTTGAGAAGCGATTCCTATTCTTCCTCCATCAAGAGTCATCATAGCAATCTTGAATCCTTTTCCTTTATCTCCTAATAGGTTTTCTTTAGGTATTCTACAGTTTTCAAATATTAATTCACAAGTAGCAGATCCTCTAATTCCAAGTTTCATTTCTTTTTTACCAATAGAGAATCCTGGTGTACCAGATTCAACTATAAAAGCAGAAATTCCTTTTAATCCTTTTGATTTATCTGTCATAGCAAATACTACATAAACATGTGCATATCCTGCATTTGTTATGAATATTTTTGCTCCATTTAAAATCCATTCTCCTGTTTCAGGATCTTGAACAGCCATAGTTTGTTGTCCAGCAGCGTCTGTTCCAGCATTTGGTTCAGTAAGTCCAAAAGCTCCTATCCATTCTCCACTAGCCATTTTTGGTAAATATTTTTGTTTTTGTTTTTCATTACCAAATTTTAAGATTGGCCAAGTTCCTAAAGATGTATGTGCAGAAACGATAACCCCTGTAGTTCCACAAGCTTTTGATAATTCTTCAACAGCCATAGCATACATTAGGTTGTCTCCACCTGCTCCTCCATATTGTTTAGGTATAGGGATACCCATTATTCCAATCTTAGCCATCTTTTCAACAGTTTCCATTGGAAATCTTTCGTTTTCATCTACCTCAGCAGCGATAGGTTTTACTTCTTTTTCAACAAATTCTCTTATCATTTGTCTAAAAAGTTCATGTGTTTTAGGTACATTAAATTCCATTATTTTCCTCCTCTTATGGATTTTATTAAAACTTTATTGTAATTTTATCGTTAATTAATACTTATGTCAAGAGTTTTATATCTTATTCTTTTTATTTTTTATTTAATAAAGCATAATGTATTTTTATTGTACTGTTTTTTTAAACTATCCTAATTTTATTAGATATGTTATAATAATAAAATTGAAGGAGTGATTTTAAAATTATGAATAAAAATCTTGAAAGTCTTATTCCATTATTAAATAAAAACTTAAAAATAATTCAAAGAAGTGACTATTTTAACTTCTCAATTGACTCTTTACTTATTTCTGAATTTGTCAATCTCACAAAAAACACCAAAAAAATTTTAGATATAGGAACAGGAAATGCTGTTATTCCACTTTTTCTTTCTAAAAGAACTTCTGCTAAAATTTATGGTGTTGAAATACAAGAAATATCGTATCAACTTGCTTTAAGAAATATTAACATCAATAATTTAAATGAACAAATATATATAATATATGATAACATAAAAAATTATTTAAAATATTTCACTATTGGCTCATTTGATATAGTTTTATCTAATCCACCTTTTTTTAAAGTGACTGAAAATAAAGAATTATTAAATGATTTAGAACAACTATCCATCGCAAGACATGAAGTTGAATTAAACTTAGATGAACTTATTGAAATATCATCTAAACTTGTTAAAGATAGAGGTTATTTTTATTTAGTACATAGAGCAGACAGACTATCTGAAATACTTGTCACATTACAAAAATATAATTTTGAAGCAAAAAAAATAAAATTTTGTTATACAACTAAGCAGAAAAATGCTAAAATAGTGCTTATAGAAGCAATTAAAAATGGAAAAGTTGGCTTAACTATTCTTCCACCTTTAGTTATAAATAAAGATAATGGAGAATATACTGATGAAGTTTTAAAAATGTTTGAATAATGAGGGAAACTATGCAAAATGATGCTTTTATTATAAAAGTACTTTCAACTGCCAATACTATTGGAAAAATTTTACTGACAAGTGGAGCTGAAACATATAGAGTAGAAGAAGCTATTACATTAGTATGTAGAAGATTTGATTTAAAATCAGAATCATTTGTCACTATGACCTGTGTTCTTACTTCAGCAAAAAAGAAAGATGGAGAAGTTATTACAGAAGTTAATAGAATTTATTCAGTTTCTAATAACTTAAATAAAATTGATAGAATACATAAAATTTTGCTTGATATTCATAAATATGAAATAGATGATTTAGAAAAAGAGATAAAAAAACTTCAAATACAAACTGTTTATAAAAAGAAAGTTTTATTAATTTCTTATTGCTTTTCAGCTGCTTTCTTTTCCCTTTTATTTGATGGAAAATTTAGAGATTTTTTAGTTGCAGGTATTGGTGGAATTTTAATCTTCTATATGGCCTACTTTGCTAATAAATTAAAACTAAATAACTTTTTTATCAATACCTTAGGTGGTTTTCTAGTTACATTATTTTCAAGTTTTGCCACTAAGCTTGGAATTGTATCCACTCCATCTTATTCTGCTATTGGAACTCTGATGCTTTTAGTTCCCGGGCTCGCATTGACCAACGCAATAAGAGATTTGATAAATGGTGACCTACTTGCTGGAACTTCAAGAAGTATAGAAGCTGCCTTAGTTGGTTCAGCTTTAGCAATAGGTACAGGTTTTGCTTTATTCACAATGTCATATTTTTAATTAAATAAGGAGAGCATATATGAATTATATAGAAGTTTTTGCAGCAGCATTTTCGACCTTATTTTTTGGAATTATATTTAATCTTACAGGTAGAAAATTAATATACAGTAGCTTTGCTGGTGGCTTAGGTTGGTATACCTATCTTCTTTTGTATAAAGAGATGGGCTATTCTAAGACAACTGCTTATCTTTTTTCAGCTATAATAATCACTGTTTTTTCTGAAATAATAGGAAGATTAAAGAGAACAACAGTTACAACTACCTTAATTCCTGCACTTATTCCTCTTGTTCCAGGTGGTGGAATTTACTATACTATGTCATTTTTTGTTGAAAATAAATTTTCAGAAGCTCTAGAAAAAGGTAGGGAAACAATTTTCTTAACAATGGCTCTAAGTGTTGGAATATTCTTAGTATCAACTTTTTCTCAAATTTTAGATAGAACTATAAAATATACAAAAGTCTTAAAAAAATATAGAAAATTTAAACAGTATAAAAAGAGTCATAAGATATAAATTGAAAGGATAATATTATGAAAATTTTATTAGTAAGTGGTTTTCTAGGTGCTGGAAAGACTACTTTTATAAAAGAAATGGCAAAGAATATTAACTTAGAATTTGTTGTTCTTGAAAACGAATATGCCGATATAGGCGTAGATAAAGACTTTTTAAACGAAAAAAACTTGGATGTATGGGAAATGTCAGAAGGTTGTATATGCTGCTCTATGAAGGGAGATTTCAAATCTTCTATAAAGAGAATTTACTCTGAGATAAATCCTGAATATCTTTTAATAGAACCTACAGGACTTGGAATGTTAAGCTCAATTATAGAGAATATAAAGGAACTTAATAATGAAGATATTGAAATTCTAAGACCTATAAGTTTAATAGATGTAACTTCATTTGATGAATATTTAGAAAGTTTCAATAATTTCTTTTTAGATAATCTAAAAAATACAGGAAAAGTAATTTTGACAAAATTAGAAAATATAAGTCCATTTGAAATAGAAAATATTAAGAATAGAATTTTAGAAGTAAATGCTGATTTAGAAGTAGAAGTAAATGATTATAGAAACTATCCTAAAGAATGGTTTGCTGAACTATTGAATAGAAATCTAGATAATAAAGTTATCGATAAAAATTTTTCTATGGGTACTCATATAAATTTAAGAACTTTTTCAAAAGAGAATATCAATCTAAAAACTATGGACGAATTAGGTTTACTTTTAAATAGATTAGTTAATGGCGATTTTGGAAAGGTATATAGAGCTAAGGGGATAATAAAAGTTGATGGTTATTGGGGAAAATTTAACCTAGTTTACAAAAACTTTGAAATGGAAGCCATAGAAAAGGCTGAGGTAACTAAAATTGTAGTTATTGGGAATAATTTAGATATAGAAAATCTAAAGAATATATAATTGAGGTCATTATGGAAAAAGAAAATGTATTATTTGAGTTAAAAAAAAATATTCAAGAAGACAAACTTATAAAAATAGTTTTTTCTGACAGAAAGAGTGATGATTTTAATAAAGTTATTATAAAACCTATAATTTTAAAATCTACTAAAAATATTCAAATTGAGAGTTTTAAAAATAATAAGGCTTTTCATAAAAATATTGACTTGAATAATTTACAAGAATTAGAGAATATTTTAAAAGAATATATAGAAAATTTTAAACAAATACTATTACAAATCGAAGGTGCAGATATTTCTTTTATAAGAAAAAAAGAAAGTTTTTCTAGAAAAGAAAAACAAAGTAATTTAGTAAAAAGCTCTAATGAACATAATAAGAAAAAACAATATATTCTAAACGAAGGAGATAAAATTGATTTCTTGATTGAATTAGGTTTGATGTCAGTTGAAGGAAAAATTTTAAAATCTAGTTATAATAAATTTAAGCAAATTAATAAGTATTTAGAATTCATTGATGATGTCATTGAAGAGTTAAAAGATAAAAAACTTATAACGAATCATATAAATATTTTAGATTTTGGTTGTGGAAAATCATATTTAACTTTTGCTCTTTACTACTATTTAAAAAACTATAGAAAAGATTTAACTTTTTCAATAGTAGGTTTGGACTTAAAAAAAGATGTAATAGAGTTTTGTAATAAACTAGCTAAAAAATTAAATTATGAAAATTTAGAGTTTTTAAATGGTAATATCAAAGACTATGATAAGTCTAAAGAGGTAGATTTAGTCTTTTCTTTACATGCTTGTAATAATGCCACAGACTATTCACTTGAAAAAGCATTGAGCTTAGATGCAAAAGCTATACTTGCTGTTCCATGTTGCCATCATGAATTCTTTGAAAAAATACAAAAAAATAAAAATTCAGAATTTCATAATACTTTAAAGATTATGGCTGACAATGGAGTTGTTTTAGATAAGTTTGCCACTTTAGCAACTGATAGTTTTCGTTCACTTAGCTTAGAACTTTGTGGATATAAAACAAAGATGATTGAATTTATCGATATGGAGCATACTCCTAAAAATATACTAATAAAAGCTATAAAATCAAAATCTTCTAATTTGAAAGAAAAGTTAGTCGAATATAATAAATTAAAAGAGTTTTTAGGAATAAAACCTCTTTTAGAAGATTTAATCAGAAAATATTTTTTAATTGACACAAATACTGAAATACCATATAATTAAAAAGATTATTAAAAATTGGAGGCTATAATGTTACAAAAAAATAAGAGAAATTTCTCTATAATTGCCCATATAGATCATGGAAAATCTACTATTGCAGATAGACTTTTAGAATATACTGGGACAGTATCAGAAAGAGATATGAAAGACCAAATTCTTGATTCAATGGATTTGGAAAGAGAAAAAGGAATAACTATAAAAGCTCAAGCTGTTACTTTGTTCTATAAAGCAAAAGATGGAGAAGAATATGAATTAAATTTAATTGATACTCCTGGACACGTGGACTTCATTTATGAAGTTTCAAGATCACTTGCTGCCTGTGAAGGAGCTTTACTTGTTGTAGATGCTGCTCAAGGTGTTGAAGCACAAACTCTTGCTAACGTATATCTTGCTATTGAAAACAACTTAGAGATTTTGCCAATAATAAATAAAATTGACTTACCTGCTGCTGAGCCTGAAAAGGTAAAAAGAGAAATCGAAGATATTATAGGTTTACCTGCTGATGATGCAGTTTTAGCTTCTGCTAAAAATGGAATAGGTATTGAAGATATACTAGAAGCTATTGTTCAAAGAATACCTGCTCCAAATTACGATGAGAACGCTCCTTTAAAAGCCTTAATTTTTGACTCTTTCTTTGATGATTATAGAGGTGTAATAACATATATAAAAGTTTTAGATGGAAGTATTAAAAAGGGAGATAAAATAAAAATTTGGTCAACTGAAAAAGAATTGGAAGTTTTAGAAGCTGGTATTTTTTCTCCTACAATGAGAGCAACTGACATTTTAACTAGTGGTTCTGTTGGATATATTATCACAGGAGTTAAAACTATACATGATACTAGAGTTGGAGATACGATAACAACTGTAAAAAATCCTGCATTATTTCCACTAGCTGGATTTAAACCTGCACAATCAATGGTTTTTGCTGGAGTTTATCCATTATTCACTGATGACTATGAAGAACTAAGAGACGCTTTAGAAAAATTACAATTAAATGACGCTTCTTTAACATTTGTACCTGAAACATCAATTGCCTTAGGTTTTGGATTTAGATGTGGATTCTTAGGACTATTACATATGGAAATTATAGTTGAAAGATTAAGAAGAGAATATAATATAGACTTAATTTCTACTACTCCATCAGTTGAGTATAAGGTTAGAATAGATAATCAAGAAGAAAGAATTATAGATAACCCTTGTGAATTCCCTGAACCTGGTCGTGGAAAAATAACAATACAAGAGCCATATATCAGAGGAAAAGTAATAGTTCCTAAAGAATATGTTGGAAATGTAATGGAACTTTGCCAAGAAAAAAGAGGAATTTTTCTTTCAATGGATTATCTAGATGAAACTAGATCTATGCTTAGCTATGAGCTTCCTCTTGCAGAAATTGTTATAGATTTCTATGATAAATTAAAATCTAGAACAAAGGGATATGCTTCATTTGAATATGAATTAAGTGAGTATAGAGAATCAAATCTGGTTAAAGTTGACATCTTAGTTTCAGGAAAACCTGTTGATGCCTTCTCATTTATAGCTCACAATGATAATGCTTTCTACAGAGGAAAAGCTATTTGTCAAAAATTAAGTGAAGTTATACCAAGACAACAGTTTGAAATTCCTATTCAAGCTGCCTTAGGTTCTAAAATAATTGCTAGAGAAACAATAAAAGCATATAGAAAGAACGTTATTGCTAAATGTTATGGTGGAGATATAACAAGAAAGAAGAAACTTCTTGAAAAACAAAAAGAAGGAAAGAAGAGAATGAAGAGCATAGGAAATGTTGAAATTCCACAAGAAGCATTTGTATCAGTTTTAAAATTAAATGATTAAACATAAATGGTGGTAAAGTAAAAAAAGTATATTGGAGACAAGAATACTATTATATCTTTAATAAAGGAGTGATATTAATGAAAAAAATATTGCTAATATTTTGTATATCTTTAATTTTAGTTAGTTGTGGAAAAAAATATGAGGTATACACAAAAGCTCAAAAAAAAGAAATGTATAAAATAGCTTTAAAAGAAGAAGAAAATGGTAATAAGCAAAAAATGGAAGAAATTGAAAAATTAATGGAAGTATTAGAAATAGAGGCAAAAAAAGGAGATGAAACTGCTAGGATTGAAAGAACAGAATGGCATTGGATTACATTAGAATACGATTCTATAACAGATAAAGTTAAGGATGCTAGTGCAGATTTATTAAATAGAAAATGGTAAAACTAGTTGACTCATTACTTAGTTCTAAATATAAAAAGATTGCTACTAAATAAATATTTTTTTGAACTGCACTAAAAAACTTGAATATAAGATTTTTAGTGCAGTTTTTTATGACTAGATTTAATGAATTGGACTACATTAAAGAAGAGAAAATTTATAAAGGAGTAAATAAAATTATGGAAAAAGCTACTGTAGTGTACACTGGAACTTTAGTAACAGAAGGAGATAAAATTTATTTAAAAGATATTGCTGTGAAATCTAATTTTAATAATTCTCTAGGAAAATTATTTGATTGCGCAACAAATTATAATACTTTTTTGTTAGAAGATGGATTTGAAATTTATTATTCTGAAAATGGTAAAGAAATTTTTGGAAAATTATTGTGGGATAAAAATATTAAACAATGGTTTATTTATAATGAAAAAGAAGATTTATATAATGATATTAATTCAAAGTTAATCGTATCATACAATGAGGATATAGTTATTTCAGATCTTTCAGAGCTTGAATTAGCTGATGAAAAAAGTGAACTTAAAGAAGTAGCAGGAATTTTAAAATGGCTTAATTAAAAAGAGCTTTAATAAAAGCAAAGAGATAGAGAAATGTAAAAAAGAAATAGAAAAGTGGAATAATAAGTCTCTAAAATTATTAGAGAAAAATTTAGAGGGAGTTATTTTAAATGAGATTTTCTATATAAAAAATCAAGAAATTAATCAGGAATTAAATTTACTCAAATCAAAACTATATTCACTTCAAGAAAGTAATGGTAAATCATTTACTAAAGAGAGAATAAAACTTTATCTTCATAATCTAAAGAATAGATTTAATGAAAAAATAGATAGAAGTATTATTGAACTTTTTGTAAAAGATATAAAAATTTTTCCTGATAATGTTATAGTCACACTTCGAAAACTACCAAAATTACATAAGAGTGGCGACCCCAATGTGGCTTGAACACACAACCTACTCCTTAGGAGGGAGTCACTCTATCCAATTGAGCTATGGGGTCATCAATAAAAATTATACAATATTTTATTTTAGATTTCCACTTTTTAATTAAAAATTTTATTAAACTCTTATTGAAATTCTAGCTAAAAATATAACTTAAAGCCTATATTTTTATCCTTTTTATTAGCAATTTAATTGTAATTATGATAAAATTAAGTAAATTTATTTAAAAGGAGATTAAAAAATGGATTTTAGCCAAATTTTCAAAAAGTTAACTGCTAAACATTGTGCTTTCATTGGAATATTTTTTTGGGCAACAGCCTTTGTAATCACTAAAGTAGTCTTAAAAGAAGTTGACGCCATGTCACTTGGAGTTTTAAGGTACTTTTTTGCCTCTATCATTGTAATTTTTATTTTAATAAAGAAAAAAATTCCCTTTCCAAATTTAAAAGATATTCCAGCTTTTGTATTTGCAGGTTTTTCAGGATATGCAGGCTATATAGTACTATTCAACATAGCTACTGTACTTTCTAGCCCTTCAACTTTGAGTGTTATAAATGCTCTTGCACCAGCAATTACAGCTATCATTGCATATTTTATGTTCAATGAAAAAATAAAGTTGATAGGTTGGCTTGCAATGGGGATATCATTTTGTGGTATCTTAGTTTTAACTCTTTGGAATGGGACTTTGACAATAAATAAGGGAGTTCTTTATATGTTACTAGGTTGTCTTTTACTTAGTACATATAATATTTCACAAAGATACTTAACTAAAAAATATTCTTCTTTTGCTGTGAGTATGTACTCACTTTTAATTGGAGGTATACTTTTAGTTATCTATTCTCCTCATTCTATTGCTAATATACCTAATATTAGTTCCTCTTCTTTGATATTGATTATCTATATGTCTATTTTTCCTAGCATTATTTCTTACTTCTTCTGGACTAAAGCTTTTGAGCTTGCAAAAAGTACAACTGAAGTTACTTCTTTTATGTTTGCAACTCCTGTAATTGCTACTATTCTAGGAATGATTATACTTGGAGATATACCTAAATTATCAACTATTATTGGAGGAGTAATAATAATATCAGGAATGATTTTATTCAATAAAACAAAATAAGATTTTTTGCAAAAATATTCTATAGAAAAAATAATAATATTAAATAAAAAAATAGCTTTACAGATACGATATTTTAAGATAAAATAAAAGAAAAGTATATTATGTAAATTGAAAGGGGAGATACTTGAATGAAAGAAAAAATTTTAAATTTTCTGAATGAAGGCAAGCCATTATTATGGATCAAAGGTCAGAATTTTCATGAAATAGAAAATATTATAGTTGAGGGACTAAATGCTTTTGAAAATAAAAGATACTACATCTATGAAAAAGGGACTACTATAAATCGTCAAAATAACAGTGTTGAAGTTGGAATGGGAAATCTATTTACAACTTTAGATGAACTATATCCACAAGGTATTAGAAAAGTGCCTGTATTCTTATTGATAAAAGACAGTCTTGCTGAAATAGTAGATGAAAATAACTTAGAATATATTAAAGAAATTGTTGAAACAAAAATGGCTAATCCAAAATATAATTTTACATTAATAGTTGTTGATCAACAAAATACTGTTCCAGAAGACTTAAGAGAAATCACAAGTCTTGTTGATGATGAGGAACAAAAAAGAACTGCTGAAATGGCACTTAAAAAGGCTATTTTAGATATAACTAAGATTGAAAAAATTGAATTAGATTTAGCTAAATTAGAAAAAATTGAATTAGACTTAGATAGTATAGAAAAAATTGTTCAATCATTAAAAGATGATATTAAAAAAATCACAGTAGGAGAAAAACCTGCTGAATTAAAGCCTACATTTGAAGATATGATATTCGTAAAAGGTGGTAAATATCAACCTTCTTTTACAGATGAAGAAAAAGAAGTATCTAACCTAGAAGTTTCTAAATATTTAATTACTCAAAAATTATGGCAAGAATTAATAAGAAATAATCCTGCCAACTTTAAAGGCGATGAAAATAGACCAATAGAATATATTTCTTGGTGGCATGCACTTGAATTCTGTAATAGATTAAGTGAAAAATATGGATTACGTCCTGTTTATAACCTAGGAAAGAGTGATCAAGGTCTATTAATGATAAATCAATTAGATGGAACTGTTGTTTCTCCTGATGTTGCTGATTTCAATAAAACAGAAGGTTTCAGACTACCTACTGAAGTTGAATGGGAATGGTTTGCAAGAGGAGGACAAGTTGCTTTAGATAATGGTACATTTGATTATACTTATTCAGGAAGCAATAATATAGATGATGTTGCTTGGTACACTGGAAACTCTAAAGACACTACTCAAAGTGTTGGATTAAAAATGCCAAATGTTCTAGGATTATATGATTGTAATGGAAACGTTTGGGAATGGTGTTATGATACAACTGAAGGCATAGAAAGTGGTAAGTCTTATGTTTACAAAGCATATGACCACTCAAATGTTTACAGAAGATTAAAAGGTGGTTCTTGGTGTAATAACACAGAAGTTTGTGCTGTTGCAGTTCGTGGTAATAGCCAAGCTACTTATGCTTATAGCAATGCTGGATTCCGTATTGTAAGAACAGTTTTATAAGAATTAATATAAGGGGCTTAAAGCCCCTTTATTTTATTAATTTATTTTTGTTTTTATTTTAATTATTTCATAACCTTTTTGTTCAAAAGTTTCTATCAAATTTTGTATATGTTCAGTTCCGTTAGTTTCAACTGTTATTTGAACTTCAACATCTCTAAATCTTGATAAATTCTTAAATTGATTATGTTCTAGCTTAACAACATTCGCACCTAACTCTGCTATTAAGTCAACAACTTTTGCTAATTCTCCAGGTTTATCAGAGATATCAACTGAGAAGCTAAATATTCTGTCTCTTCTTATAAGTCCTTTATTTATCATAGAAGAAATCATTAAAACATCTATATTTCCTCCACTTATTACAGACACTACTTTTTTATTTTTTTCTTTAAGTTTTTTGGTAGCTGCAATAGAAAGTATTCCTGAATTTTCAGCGATAATCTTATGTTTTTCTACTAATAGTAAGAAAGCTTCCATCAATTCATAGTCAGATACTGTTATAATTTCATCTACATATTTTTTTATATACTCAAAATTTAAATCTCCTATTCTTTTTACTGCCGTACCATCAGCTATAGTATTAGCTTCTTTAAGTTCAACTACTTTATTTTCTTTTATAGCTTCACGAGCTGAAGCTGCTCCTTCTGGTTCAACTCCAATAATTTTAATATCAGGTTTTATTAATTTTGCAGCACAAGCTATTCCAGAAATTAGTCCTCCTCCTCCAATAGGAACTAAGATTATATCTGTTTCTGGTAATTCATCTAAAATTTCTAATGCTATTGTTCCTTGTCCATCTAAGACATCTTCATCATTAAATGGATGTACAAAAACATAAGATTCTTTTTCTTCTAACTCTTTAGCTTTTTTGTATGCATCATCATAAACATCTCCATGCAATACAACTTCTGCACCATATTGCTTAGTTGATTCAACTTTAATTAGTGGAGTAGATTTAGGCATTACAATTACTGCTTTTATTCCCAATTCTCTAGCTCCGTAGGCAACTCCTTGAGCATGGTTTCCTGCTGATGAGGCAATAACTCCTCTTTTCTTTTCTTCCTCAGTTAAGTTTGAAATTTTATTGTAGGCACCTCTTATTTTGAAAGACCCTGTTTTCTGTAAGTTTTCTGGCTTTATATATACTTCATTTCCAGATTCTTTTGAAAATATTGGACTGTGAATCAAATGCGTTTCTAAAAGTACCTTTGACAATTTTTCTTTTGCCTTAACAAAATCTTCCAGCTTAGCCATATATATCCTCCTTTTATCTTTAACAGAATAGTTTATTTCTATATTTTTATTATATATCTATAAATTAAGTATGTCAATAATATATATTGTTTTAAAATAATGTAATTTAAGGAGAGAAATTATGAAAAAAATTATATTAGGATTATTTTTAATTTTAGGAGCATTTTCTTTTGCTGTACCTAGTTTTATTGATACTACAAAGTTAGAAAATGCTGGTTACTCTATTTTACAAGATAAAGAAAATATATTTACATTTGCAGTATCTGATAACGATTCAGGGCTAATGGTATCTTTTTATCTATCAGACAAAACACCAAAAGAACTAAGTGATGCTATAAAATCTGAGGCACCTAGCAATGCAAAATTTATAGCTACTTTTGATAACGATAGAGCTTATGTAAATGAGTTAAAAAATGATAGTTTATACTCATATCATTTTGTTTCTAAAAATCAAAAGATAAAAGGTTATCATATATATGCTACTTATGCTTCACCTAAAAAATTATCAAAAGAAGCTGTTGATGCTACTGTTAAATTTGTTTTAGATGATGTTGAAAGTTTTATTAAATAGCAACAATATAAACAAGGAGAAATATATGAAAAAATTTATACTAGGGCTATTCTTAGTTTTAGGAGTTGCATCAATTGCAGCACCAGAATATGTAGATGTGAAAGGTATGGAAAAAAAGGGATATATAATATATAAAAACAAAAAAGATTCCTTTGTAGCTTTTAAAATAACACAAAATGATAGGATAGGTGTAACATTATATTTTTCAGATAAGGATAATGCTGAATATTTGACAAATACCTTTAAAAGATCAGCTCCAAGTGCTCTAAAATTTTTAGATGAAACTGAAAATAATAGAGCATATATTCAAAGATTTAAGGGTGAGCTTTATATATATAATATTATTGCAAAAGAACAAAAAGTAAATGGATGTTATATTACAATCACTTTTTCTGAAATAGATGACTTAACAGAAGAAAAATTGAATGAAAAGATTGATATTTTATTAGATGAAGTAGAAAGTTTTTTAAAATAAAATAATTTAAG
>ERZ773031.673-NODE-673-length-18175-cov-11.845640_pt1 | contig 18175 bp, 14 predicted proteins | sample MGYA00511666_ERZ773031 | MGnify/ENA primary metagenome ERZ773031 (study PRJEB29015, sample SAMEA2738135) | human oral metagenome | biome: human oral; feature: human-associated habitat; material: saliva | place: China | collected 2250 ...
TTTGTAGCTTCATTGATACCGGCAATACCATTGCCTTGTGCGTATGCTCCTATGGCGGTAGCCGTCAGGAGTAGCATTGTGATTTTCTTTTTGTTGTTCATTGTTCTTTTTATTTTAAGTTGTTAAATGAATTGTTTTCTTTTAGATAGAGGTGGTAAGGGGTGGCTCGGTTTTATTGTATGGCTGATATTGGTTGATTGTTTTACTTTTGAGCCACCCCTTGAACACCGTACAATATGAACAAAAACAATAGTTTTACAGATAGTATGAAAGTGGACGCTCGTCATCTTCCGTAACATCGCTGTCGCTGCTCTCTACATTTGAGTTCGTTTCAAAGTTTGAAGAAGAGTTTATATTACTTTCCTCTAATTCCGCTTCTTCCGCCTTACGAATGGCAGCAAGTAGCTTTTGATGGTCTTTCTCCTGCTTAAGCGTTGCCTCCTTAATGTAATCTATGAGCTGTGTGCCCCGTATCGCCTGCAGTGTTTCGTGAACGTCAGTTTCGCTTTCCACATCAAGTGTATCGTCATTTCTGTGCCAGCCGTTTACACGGGACAAGTCCCTTGTAAGAATGGCGGATGGTGAGACTTCGGGTAAAGAATCGTCTGCAATCTGCAGTTCCTCACGGATGATAGTGTCTTCGTCCGATTCGTCCATCGTATAGTCAACCTGCATTTCATTGTCCCCATCTGTACCTTCCACTTCTTTTATTTCTTCGGATACAGATGAGTTTTTCTCTGCAAAAGTATCAGGTTTTTCATCAGGATTTTCAGAGGAGGAAACAGCGGGAACTTCGGAGATAGACGGGGAAACGAAAGGTTTACTCCTGCCCACCAAAACGTGACGTGCATTGTCAATCTGCTCTTGGGAAACGGATGTATTGAGACTTGTGCCGTGCCCGTTTTCTTTCTGTTTCGGTGTATTCTTCCCTGATTGGGCTGCCAAATCTTGAAATAACCTCCAAAAGTATGCGATGCCGAGAGCTATCCACGCTATACCCAGCAAAAGCAATGCGCCTAACAATAAATTGATTATCATAAGTCTATGGTTTTATCGCGCCTGCGCTGTGAGGCGGTATGGTTCAACAAATCCTGATATGTTTTCAAATGATCGAGAAGGATATTCTCAATATACCCCGTGATGGAAGCCTCCGATCTGATGTCGTTCAGCACATCACGCAGTATCTGGAGTATCTCAGTATGGATACTGAAGCCCGACTTGTTGCGCCCGTTGCGGACACCCGTCAGAAATCGCTGTTCGTATTCAGGAAAGTCCATTGCTGGGGAAGAATCCTTCGTTCTGGTATTTCTCTTTCTTTTCGAGAGCTGCGCTGTTTTGGCATTGTTGCCATTAAACGAAGTTTCTTCCGGTATTTCCTCCTGTTCGTCAATTTTAGAAAGAGAGGCACTTACATCTTCTTCCACAGAGTCAGAATCATCATCCAAATCTATGGGGTCGTCAAAGTCTGGTGTGTTCTCCTCTGTGCGCTTCTTGACACCAATATCTGCCATCTCCTCCAATTTCGCTTGAAGCAGCTTTTCACGTTGCTCTTTCAGTGATTTCATACGCCGTTCTCAGTTTTCAGGTTGAGTTTCTCCATGACCTCCATTACCCACTCATCCACTCCAGTCTGAGGACGGAGAGCAGGTGCAGGGGGCAGGTAGGAGCAGCGGAATACACCTTTGACACCCCCTTGTGCTAATTCCCTGCTGAATCGGACGGAGTTGTAGATACGGGTATCGAAAATCGGCAGTCCCTGTTCCTCAGCATTCTGACTGAACAGGTCGATGACCATGGTACTGGCACTGCGGTTGATTTTGTTCCAAAGCAGGAAGAAGTCCTGAATGCGTGAGCCTTCAAACCCGACACCCAAGTCCCTGATTGTCTTGGCGTATGCAAAACTCGAAGCCAGCGACTGTGGGTCGGCTTCTATAGGTGAGATGATGTAGTCCATCGTAATGGACAAATCCATCATGGCACTGGTAAGGGCATGACCAGGAAAGTCAAAGATAATCAGTTGCGGTGCCGTCTTCATTTTACGAAAGTATTTCATGACATCGGAAACGGCTCTTTCTGGTTTGCTTCTGATGATATGATACGATTTCTTGCCGTAGCGCGACAGGCGTTCATGAAGTTCCTTGCCCAGTTCGGGTGAGGACTCGATGAGATCTCTGTCGCGTTCGCGGAGTTTATAGAAAGATTCCTGCGTACCGTCACAGTCCACGACGGCAAGAGAGATATTCTTTTCGTAATATAGTATGGAAGCCAGCACTTCGGCAAGGCTGCTTTTGCCAACTCCGCCTTTCTGTGAGGCGAAGCCCAGATAGATGGGATTGTTTTTTTTCTTTTCCATATTCATAGTCGGTTGTTACTTATGTTATAAGTTAATGTATATCTTGACAGACAAGTCATGTCATCTTTGTTGTTGAAACCATATTTTTAACTCGACCTAAAAGTCTGGTTTTGACCCAGCTTAATTTTGACTCAGCCCAAAGACATAAAATTATCCGTCGTTCAAACCATTATTGATTGAATCTTTTTGAGATTGAAACCATCTTTTTTGACTCTTCACCCATACGGATTTTAAGCTGTCTTTCAACTGAATCTGGTTGCAAAATAACAAGGTTTTATCCTAAGTTTCAACTACCTGTGAAGTACAGGGAAATGCAAGGAAAAAGAGTGAATATCTCTGATAATGAGATATTTGAAAATATGCTGTAACTTTGCAGGCGAGAATAATACATGGAGCTCTATTCTTCGAAACATACACCCTAAAAGGTGGATGCTTCTATTGCATCAACTCTTAATATTGGCAAGGTGTGTCTTTGTCCGACAAACTCCGTTTCTGCCGACAAAGACCCTTGCCCCGAAGGGGGGGAGAATTACTCCAAAGTCGTAATTACAAAAAGGAAAGACAATGAATGAAAAGATAGAACGATGGGACAGATGGGATACCCGTCTTCCCAAGCCCAAAGACCAGCAACGGGCAATTGATTTGTTCCATAAATCAGGTGCGGAAACCAAGTCGGATTTTGTGCGTGGGCGTATCCTTGGAGAGAGTTTCAAAGTGATTACGGTGGACAAATCTGCCGTGGAATATTACCGAAAACTCTCAGAACTGACGGCACAAATCCATAAGATTGGAGTGCTATATAATCAGACTGTGCGTGCCATCAATAGTTATCATTCGGTCAAGACTGCACAAATCCTGCTTGAAAAACTGGAGAAACTGTCGGCTCAAATCATAGCCTTGCAGGAGCAGGCTATCAATCTAACCATAGACTACCGTAAAAGATGATTGCGAAGATTTCTGCCACGGAGAATCTTGGAGGGGCACTCGGCTATAACTTCAAAAAGGTTGAAAAAGGAGAAGCAAGCATTCTCCTTGCCGCTGAGTTGTATCAGGACAGAGAGGGACGTTATACGATGGAAGACGTGCTTGCCGACATGGAGGCATTGATACCCAAGAAATGCCGAACGAAGAAGACGGTGTTCCATTGCTCCCTCAATCCGCACCCGGACGAGAAACTCTCCAATGAAACACTTATGCAGATTGCCAAGGAGTATATGGAAGCACTCGGCTATGGCAAGCAGCCTTATATTGTGTTCAAGCACAACGACATCGCCCGTGAGCATATACACATCGTGTCGCTTCGAGTGGACGGAGAGGGAAAGAAAATCAACGACAGGTTTGAAAAGCGAAGGAGCAAGAAGATTACCGATGCGTTGGAAAGGAAGTATAACCTTATTCCGAGTTCAAAGGTTAGTGAGAAAGTGGTAACAGAAACGCCCAAGGTGGATACCACAAAAGGAAATATCAAGGAACAGGTGGCAAGTGCCCTCCGCACGGTACTGAAGCATTATCGCTTCTGTTCCTTGGGTGAATTGAATGCCATTCTTTCCGCTTACAATCTTGCAGTGGAAGAAGTGAAGACAGAGTTTCGGGGAAAGAAATATGACGGACTTGTCTATGTCCCAACAGATGATAAGGGAGACAAGGTAAGCAGCCCTATCCACGCCTCGGACATTGGTCGTGGTATGGGCTATACAGCCGTGCAGAACAGGATGCAGAAGTCCAAACAAGCTATCAAGCCATTGATATCAGTCATAAGGTACAGGGTGTTACAAACTATGCGTACCTCTCCCAATACGGAGAAAGAATTTCGGCAAAGATTGGAGGAACAAGGCTTGCGTGTGGTAATCCGAAAGAATGATAATGGAAGAATTTACGGTATTACCTTTATTGATGATAAAGCGGGCATTGCTCTTAATGGCTCACGATTGGGCAATGGATATGCCGCCAATGTTTTTAATGCCTATTTCTCCAATCCTGCCCATAACCCATTCTTGGGCGAAACCTTGTATGGCAGTCCGTATGTCCGTTTGGAACCATTAATCCTTCACCCCTTGCAACAAAATACAGAGGAAGGCGATAACCTTATTGATGAACTTATTGAGGATATGGTGGGTGAATCATTCGGAACTGCGGGCAACGATGATTGGAAAGAAGTAGCATGGCAGCGTAAACTCCGCAGACAAAGTAAGATAAAACTTAGACGAAGAAAACATTAAATAAACGAGCATTTCTATCTCCCCTCCCTTCGGAGGGGTTGGGGGAGGCTTCAAAACAATACGATTATGGCACAAGAAGATGATTTAAGAGCATTGGGTAAAGTTATGGACTTTATGCGGGGCATATCGGTGATATTCCTCTTGATTAACTGTTATTGGTTCTGCTATGAGGCTTTCCATACATGGCACTTTACAATAGCTATAGTGGACAAGATTCTGATGAATTTCCAACGCACGGCGGGCTTATTCTCGTCCATACTTTGGACGAAACTTTTTTGTGTGGTATTTCTTGCACTGTCCTGTTTGGGAACGAAAGGCGTTAAGGAAGAAAAAATCACATGGCCGAAGATTTGGACGGTGCTTTTCTCAGGCTTTGTCTTTTTCTTTCTCAATTGGTGGCTGCTGGCACTGCCCATCGGCAAGGTTGGGGCAGCTACTCTATATATCTTCACACTGTCCGTGGGTTATATCTGCCTGCTGATGGCAGGTGTATGGATGAGCCGACTGCTGAAGAACAACCTGATGGACGATGTGTTTAATACGGAGAACGAGAGTTTCATGCAGGAAACGCGCTTGATGGAGAATGAATACTCCGTCAATCTCCCTACACGCTTCTACTATAAGAAGAAATGGAACAACGGTTGGATTAACGTGGTCAATCCCTTCCGCGCCTCGATGGTACTCGGTACACCAGGTTCGGGTAAGTCATACGCTATTGTGAACAATTACATCAAGCAACAGATAGAGAAAGGCTTTGCCATGTACATCTACGACTATAAATTTCCCGACCTTTCAGAGATAGCTTACAATCACCTACTTCATCATTTAGATGCCTACAAGGTAAAACCACAGTTCTATGTAATTAACTTTGACGATCCGAGGAAATCGCATCGGTGCAATCCTATCAATCCTGCCTTTATGACGGATATATCGGACGCTTACGAAAGTGCCTACACCATCATGCTCAACTTGAACCGTTCGTGGATACAAAAACAGGGTGATTTCTTTGTGGAGTCGCCGATTATCTTGCTCGCCGCCATCATCTGGTTCCTCAAAATCTATGAGAACGGAAAGTATTGCACCTTTCCTCATGCCATAGAGTTCCTGAACCGTCCCTACGCACAGATTTTCCCGATACTTACTTCCTACGATGAACTTGCCAATTACCTTTCTCCCTTTATGGACGCATGGGAGGGTGGAGCACAGGACCAGTTGCAGGGACAGATCGCCAGTGCCAAGATACCACTATCACGTATGATTTCACCTGCTCTTTATTGGGTGATGACGGGTGACGATTTCTCACTTGACATCAATAATCCGAATGAGCCGAAAGTCCTTGTTGTGGGTAACAACCCTGACCGCCAGAATATCTATTCGGCAGCACTCGGTTTGTATAACAGTCGTATTGTGAAGCTCATCAACAAGAAGAAGCAACTCAAATCCTCAGTGATTATCGATGAGTTGCCAACCATCTACTTTCGTGGGCTTGACAACCTCATAGCTACTGCACGAAGCAATAAAGTTGCCGTATGTTTGGGCTTTCAGGACTTCTCACAACTTACCCGTGATTATGGCGACAAAGAGAGTAAGGTGATACAGAACACTGTGGGCAATGTCTTTTCTGGGCAGGTAGTTGGGGAAACAGCCAAGACTCTCTCAGAACGTTTCGGAAAGGTGCTTCAACAACGGCAGTCTATGACCATCAACCGCAATGACAAGTCCACCTCTATCTCCACACAGATGGACTGCCTTATTCCAGCATCGAAAATCAGTAACCTTACGCAAGGAATGTTTGTGGGAGCAGTGTCAGACAACTTTGACGAGCGTATTGACCAGAAAATCTTCCACGCTGAGATTGTGGTGGACAGTGCCAAGGTATCAGCAGAAATGAAAGCATATCAGCCTATTCCAATAATAGCAGACTTCAAAAATGAAGTTGGCTCTGATAATCTCAAAGAGACCATCGAAGCTAACTATCGCAAGGTCAAGGAAGAAATTCTCTCGTTAGTTGATTCAGAGATTATGCGTATTAAGAATGATCCGAAGCTTGCTCATTTAATCAAAATGTAATCCTTTCATCTATACATTATTAATTATGGATTTGATTATTCCCAATAAGAATCAAAGGTATGATCTCTGTAAATCTCACAACGATTTCGTTCAAAATTGAGTATATTAATATTATAGCCTATTTTCTCATAATGCATTAAATACGGAAACAAGTGCTTCCAACCTCAGAGGATATAGCCAAAAAGTTGGAAGTGCTTATCAAAGAATGAATGAAGGGAGATATTACAGAGTCGGAATATCTCCCTTTTGATTTACTACTTCTTGAACTTGCCGCCTTTCAGGTCGCTCCCCACCATCCGCTTATTGATTTTTTCACGGAGTTCGTCAAGAAAATAAGTGCGACTGTCATCTTTGCGATGCTTTATATTCATATATACGTTGTAGCAGTTCTTTATCTCCACTCCGAAGATTTCAGAGAGTGTGTGCCAATTCCTCCATACCAATTTCTCCATTACTGATACAATTGCAGGTGTCGAGAGCATACAAGAGTTCGACTAAATAATAAACAGAAATACCAGAAGACAATGATAAAATTGTTACTCTGGCAAAAAAATGAAACTTAAATGTCGTTATTTTCATTGCCTGATGTTTTTGCAGGCTAAGTTCGAAAGATTGTTTAGGGCAAAATAACCCTCAAAATGCAAGTAATATTTGTGTAAAACTTATAATGAATCAAGATATTGCTTAGGTTTCATCCTGTGATATTTGCAGAAAGCCTCTGTGAAATGACTGAGGTTAGTATATCCAACTTTATAGCCTGCTTCTGACACCGAGTAGAGGCGAGTGGAAAGCAGTCGTTTTGCCCATTCCATCTTTTCGGATAGGGCATATTCTGCGATGGCTTTTCCAATAACCTGCTTGAAGCACTTTTGTAATTTGGAGCTGCTCATATTGGCTTCACGCGCCAATTCGGGAATACTCGGTACATTACTGAGACTTTGAAGAATCTGGCGACGAACACGGAATACTGATTCAACATCATTCAAGTTTAGGTTGGCAAGAGATTTTACTTCCGAACGTTTTTCGAGCTTTTCAAGGAACATTGTCAGTAATTCCATAGTTTTTCCATGCAAATGAAGCGTTGAAAAAGGATTGTCGATTTCAGTTATAGACTTAATGTTATCCAAGACCTGTTGCATTGCAGGTGTAATGGTCTCAAACAAATAAAAAGCCTTGTCCGATTGGAGAAGCCGACCGATATAGGTTTCATGTGCTGCATCAATCTTTTCAATCCAATCCTTATTGAAAGTCAGTGTAATATTTTCGTATCGTTTCTTTGGAGGAAAACTCCACTCAGTCGGGATGCTACTTGAAGGCATGAAAATGCCATCGAGCGTGTCCACTCCGACCGTTTTTGTACTTGTTCCAATTATCTGCTCGTGTTTATGCTCATTGATATAGAACATGACAGGAATCCATTTCGAGTTTTCTACCGAGCGACGTATCATAGTTATCGGCTCGTATGCTACGAAACTGATATAAGTCAATGTTAGCCATGGCAGAGGATAATATTGTTTGAAGAATCCACTACCAATAGAAGAAGGAATGGTAAATCCATCGTTTATTACTGATGTGCCAAATTGTTCGGCAACCATCTCCATCCAATCTTCAGGCTTATTGATTGCACAAAATTCTATGGTCATTTTATCATGTCTTTTTGCAAAGTTACAAACAAACACGGATAAAAACTTGAATTATTGCAAGTTTTTATCCGTATTACTCTTAAAAAAGAACCAATAGCTCCATGAGAAATGTTTTTAATGAGAGTTTACTCAAATGCGACTAAACTTGAAGGAACTCCTATGGCAGTAACAATTGGTTTTTGCGAGCATTCGCCTGTCTTGGTATTGTAGGTGTAATACCCCGTACCATTGTTACATATCATTCCAAAGACGATGAAGTCCTTGTAGCGAGTTATAGCAAAAGAGCCATTGCTGTCGGTCATTGGCAAATCAAGTTTTTCGATGGTTTTGTTCCAAATGTCGATTTTCACAGGTTGGAAGTCTTTCTTGAGTATTCCAAATTCTGTATCCGTTACTTTCACGCAACTATACACAATACCATTACCTGCATAGAAAGACTTAATCATATACTGCCCTGTTTTACCTATTCCTTTTATGGTTGTCTTCGATAGGTTGAACAGATAATCGCTATCCCATTTGTCGCTTCCTTTGCGGATACGCAGGAAACCTTCCTTATCGGCAACATTGAAGTTGTTGCCCGCACTGTAAAAGTAGATGTCACCTCGCTCGTCTATGAATGCGTCAGAATGGCGGAACAATCCTACAACACTTGTGCGGTTATCTTTGATAACTTCAGTCTTTTTCGTCTTGAGGTCAATGATAGCTACCTCTGCTCCAGTACCCGGTACGGAGGTATGAGGCGAATTGAGCTGATTGAGGGCAACATACATCTTTCCATCACGGATGACATTACAGCCGGGATCAGGATTGTTGTCTTGAACCGCATAAGACGAGAGGTCAATTTCATCTTCCTTTTGCAATGTTGAAGTATTGATTAACGCAATTTTTCCACGTCCGTGCAAAGCAACGTATGCCCGCTGTTCATCAACGAAGTTAATTTCTCCGGGTTGAGCCATCTGTTCAAATGTCATAGTACCTGCTTTTATCAGTTCTCCATGGGCACCTCTTGTAAACTTATGTATCTTATCCCCGAATTTCCCTTCGGGTACAAGCACTGTATTACCCTTAGCAAAGAGATAGCAACCGAACCCGAATTCAAATGCTTTCTTATTGTCGGTTGCTTGAGGAGTCAAATCACTGAATGTCCCTACATAAGCACTTTTGTCCACATAATGCACAAAGGTGAAATGTTGCTGAACCTCTTGAGGAGTAGGCGTAGGTTCATCATTTTTGTTACAAGATGTCAGCCCTATGAAGCCGACCAGCATAGCAGAAAAAGCTATACGATTGAAAATAGTTGTATTCATCTTTTTATATTTGTTAAATTAGAAAATTCCTTTTGAGAAGACATATCTGAATTTGAGGTGAAGTGTCCGTCCTGCCAATGGTTGGCGGAATTGGTCCCAAACTTCTTTGTTCATTATATTATGGCATTCCAAGGCTACGGAATATTTGCTTTTGTAGGTCAACAATAGCCCTATGTCATTGACGAAACTGCGGGGAATACGTCGTTTCTGTAATTCGGTAAGTTCCCAGAAGTAGAAGAACTCCTCAGTAAATTTGCCGTCCCAGAAAGCCTTGACATACCAATTCTTGAATAATCGGTTGCTGTGATACTCCGCCCCGAAGTTGGCGAACAAATAGGGAATGTTCGGTAGTCGCAATCCTTTTGTCGGATTGGGGGCTTGGGTACCGGGTAAATAGTTCAAGACATCACGCACATCCTGATAAGTTAGATTTCCGTAGGCATAGACCGTTGGCGATATGTCCAATTTTATTTCGGTTTCTATACCTTTAATATGTACCTTTTCTGCGTTTACATATCCGGCTGCCATGTGTTGTTTCATCAATTTTATCATATCGCTTACCTGCATATAAAAGCTGTTCACTTCAAACTGCAATCGCGATAAGCCGAGGACATCATTTTTGTCTATTAAGAACCCCAGATTGAAGTTGTGGCTTTTCTCTGGTCTCAATCCGGCTGCAGGAAAGGTGATGATACCATCACCGAATAGTTCTTGTGAATTGGGAAGGCGTATTGCCCGCTGGTAAGATGCTTTCAAGTGAAAACCTCTGAAGGGCTCGTATTTTATAGCCTCTATCCAGCCTATTTGTGAGGTCGTATTGTTCTTTTTCTTCGGAGCCTCAATCATCTCGTATGAAGTCAAATCTTCTATCTCGGAATGGAGGTGGAAATACTTTGCGGAAAGCATATTCGTCAGTTTCTTATCAAAGAGTTTTGACTCCCAAGTCAACCCCGAAATGAAACTGGTCTTTTTACTGGGAAATCCTCCGATAACAAAACCTGCATGCTGACTTGCAATGTTGTCGCTCGGTTGTCTTCTGGCGTAGTTAATAAGTGTGTTCAGATTCAAACTGTGATTGGCGGACAACTTGTAATCAAAATTGATACGTTCATTGATTTCCAATCCTTTGTCATTCGAGTTGTGAGGAACATCCCCTGTTTCTCCCTGTCCATTCGGACTCGGATATATGTTTCCTTCGAAATCGTGATTAACTCGTGCCGTATCCACAAAATTGTTTGTTGTATGTGAAAGGGAGAAATGGGACTCAAAGTTAAGGCGGTCGTTCAGCATTCCGCTTTTTATCAATTTGTTTTCCAACATAAACATTCCTGATTTGTTTTCGGCATGTTGTATGTTTTTTAAGATACCTTGGATTTCATTGAAACGATTGTAATACCCGAACTCGGTACTAATCTCATCGAGCCAAAGTTTCGTGAAAGCAATTTTTCCCTTCAACATATACGAACGAAAACGGTCGTGGTCACGTCTTACTAACAGATTTTCTCTCTCGGGAACTCTGAAAGAGTAGTCATTCTTTGCAGATGTATAATAACCTCCCGCACCGAGTAGAATGCCACTCTTTGGAAAATTCTTGCGAGAGAAGACACTTCCTTTGTGTGTTTGGTAAGATCCGAATTCATACGAGGCATCTAAATAATCCGTACTAAACTCTTTAGTAACGATATTGACGGCTCCCCCCAATCCATCACATCCGAAACGGGCGGGTATGATACTCTTATAGACTTCTATTCTTTCTATAATGTCTATCGGAATTTCATCAAGAGAAAAAGCCCCGTCAGAAGTACTCATTGGTATTCCGTCCCATAAGATTTGAATGCGGTTTCCTTCCAATCCATGAACAATAATTCTCGAACAGCTTCCCAAACCGCCAGTCTGCCCAACTTTCAAACCTATGGTTTTATTCAAAACGGTTTCTAACGAAATAGATCTGCCTTGAAGTTCTTTCGCATTTATTACAGAAACTGCTTCAGGCGACTCTCTGAGTATTTGTGCTCTTGTTTTTCCTACTACGACTACATCTGCCAGCTCTGTTGATTCCGGGAGTAGTCTTATGGTATAACGCATCCCATTTGCAGTAATCGTATCGGTAATGGTCTGATAACCGACATAACTTACCATAAGCATAAGTTTTTGATTACTTGATGCACTTAGTTTTGCAATACCTTTCCTGTTTGTAGTCGTACCATTCGTGTACGTTGGAGCATTCAAACCTTTCCATTGTACGGCGGCAAATTCTATACTGTTCCCATTTTCTGCATCAATAACTTTTATTTCTGTTGGTTGCAGTTGTGCAAACATAGGAAAAGACCACAACGATAGAAAGCCGACAATGAGCATTCTTTTGTATAAATGGACTATTGAGCTGATTGACATATCATATTTGTTTGTGAGATTCTGTGCAAAGATACTTACCTGCCGAGCAAATAAATAACCCTATTATCCACGCTTATACCCCTATTGTGTTTATATGCGAGCAAATTGTTGTTTTGGGGCAGTATAATGCTTATCGGGGTTATTTTATCCCTGTTTGTTGCCGTACTTTTGCAACAGAAAAAATCAAAACGACACATATATGGATAAACAAAAAGTCAGACCCCTTGATGAGGAACGGGAGAGCCGTAGCCTGCTCTCCAATGCTGTGGTTATATTGCACCTTATTTTAGGCACACTCCCTATACTGCTTGTAGTGTGGGCTGTGGACAAGTTGATAAATGGCACGCTCCCTCCCATAATAGTTTGGGGTATTGGAGGAATAATGATACTATTCGCAATGCTTCGAGGCGTATTCTATGGAACCTCGATTTGGCGCGCACACCGGTCGGCTTACAATGCCCTTACACGATTGAGGTTGCGTATCATAAGTCATTTGCAACGCTTGCCGCTCGGTTTCTTTCAAGAACGGAAAGTTGGCGACTTGGTGAATATTATTAACCACGATGTGGAACAAATTGAAATTTATTTAGCACATGGATTACCCGAAATCCTTTCGGCTACTCTTTTTCCAGCCTTACTCTGGGTAATCATTATGGTGTTAGACTGGCGTTTGGGGCTGTCGCTCATTTCTCTTTTACCTGTGGCATTTCTTCTGCAAATGGCTGTCAAAACACTTTGGGGAAAGAGCTTTCAACACTTTATGGAAAGTACGCAAAAAATGTCGGAAGACCTTTTGGAATATGTGGCTACCATATCGGTAATCAAAGCCTTCAGTAACGAGGAAAACAGAACGGAACAGGTACTTGGTGGTATGCGCGACTACATCCGTTGGGTAAAGCGGAGCATGTTTAGCGTTACCGTTCCCATGACATTGATAACGATGTTCTTGGAAGGTGGTATCGTGGTAATGACCCTTATTGGACTATGGATGATGAGTTCGGGCGAATTAACTGTAGCTCGTTTTATCCTTGCCTTGATATTGGGCGGTTTATTCTCGTCCTCCTTTGCTAAGTTGGCTACATTCCAACATTTCCGAATCGTCTATGGTCAGTCGTTGGCAAAAGTACAGTCCATTACAGAGGTACAGACAAAGGAAACTGCTGACAAGAAAACGGATACGACACAAACGGATGTTTGTTTCGAGCATGTTACATTTTCCTATCCAAACAAGGAAGACAATGCGCTGAAAGATGTATGTCTTCAATTTCCGAAAGGTAGTCATACAGCTATCGTAGGCGAGTCAGGGTCGGGAAAAACCACGCTGGCAAGTTTGATGATGGGGTTCTGGCACCCCCAAACAGGTACTATCCGATTGGGAGGAGAGAATATTACGGAACTCTCCGAACGTAACATCGCTGATTATTTTTCGATGGTACAGCAGGAGGTTTTTCTCTTTAACACAAGTATTCGGGACAATATCCGTATTGGAAGACCTACCGCCACACAAAAGGAAGTGGAAATGGCAGCAGAGCGTGCTCGTATTCATGATTTTATCATGGGCTTGCCGAATGGTTATGATACGCTGGCAGGCGAAGCCGGCGTAAAATTTTCTGGCGGAGAAAAACAGCGTATTTCCATCGCCCGAATGTTGCTCAAAGACTCTCCAATAATTATTCTCGATGAAGCCACTGCCGCATTGGACGGAGAGAATGAGAAACTAATCCAAGAAGCTCTTGATGAATTGCAGCGCAACAAGACCGTCATTACCATTGCTCACCGTCTCAATACTATTCAGGATATGGAGCGTATTGTTGTGATGGACAAAGGGCAGGTTGTGTCAAAAGGAACACACCAAGAACTGATGAAAGACTGTTCTCTGTACCGCAATATGACGGAAACGCAAGAACAAGTAAGTAAATGGCAATTAAAAGAAGAGGAGGAATAAGAATGGTACGCAATATACTGAATGAATTGACCGCTAGCGGAGTTCGGCATCTAATTATCTCCGCACTGTTTTTCGTGGTTTATGCCCTTTGTGGCACGGCGATAATGCTCACAGTCTTGTTTCTCATCGACCGTCATATACATGGAGAAAGCATCTCTTTCATTTCGGCAGCATGGGTACTCGGTAGTCTGCTGGTCTTGAAAACCATATCCAATGCCATTGCCGATATGAGTAAGCATTTTGCCGGATTTGATCTTGTGGAACGTATCCGCGAGAAAATCATACTGAAACTGAAAATGTTCTCACTCGGCTTCTATACCAATGAGCGTCTGGGAGAGATAAGTACAATCATTCACAAAGACGTTGATAATATGGAAATGGTAGTAGGACATCTATGGACACGGATGTCTGCCGACTTCATTGTAGCTCTAATACTCGGTATTGGACTATTTTGTGTGGATTGGCGCATGGGATTGACAATGGTAGCCATTCTCCCCATTGCCCTATTTTCTCTGTATCGGGGTATTCGCTCGGGAATGAAAGCACAGGAGGAATCACAGGATAATCTGGCAGATATGGTCAGCCTCTTTGTTGAATATGTCAAGGGCATCCCAGTTTTGAAAGTATTTGGAGGAAAAGGAATGTTCCGTGACAGACTCGACCACTCTGTTAGTGAATTTGGTGAAAGCAGTAAGAATATTTCTCGTTTGGCAGCTGTAAGTGTGGGCAGATACACTTTTCTGATAGAATTGGCTTTCGCTCTGATGGCTACAATCGGTCTTTGGTGGACACAGCAGGGGGAACTTTCTCTTTTCGCTTATTTAATGTTTATCATCGTCTCAAAAGAATTCTACAAACCTTTTGTCAATATGGAGAATCATTGGTTGAATTATATCAAGGTAAAAGATAGTTACGGACGCATTTCCCATTTATTGAATGCTCCTGTTATCACCAATCCTGAACAGCCGAAAACAGCAACCCATTTCAATCTTTCCTTTGACAAAGTGGATTTCCATTATGAGAAGGAAGGTTTTGAGATGAAAAATCTCACGTTCCATGTTCCCGAAGGAACAGTAACGGCACTTGTTGGCTCGTCAGGTTCAGGTAAAACAACCATTACCAACCTGTTACTCCGTTTCTGGGAACCGCAGACCGGCAGTATCCGTATCGGTGGTTTAGACATTCGAGAAATGGACTATGATTATTTACTCGGTAAAATCAGTGTGGTGATGCAGAATGTTATTCTCTTTTCAGATACCATTGCCAATAATATCAAAGTAGGCAATCAACATGCTACGCAGGAAGAAATCGAAGACGCAGCACGTAGGGCGATGATACACGACTTTATCATCAATCTGCCAGAAGGTTATGAAACAAAAATCGGAGAAAACGGTTTGGGGCTATCCGGAGGTCAGAAACAAAGGCTTTCAATCGCTCGTGCGTTCCTCAAAGATGCTCCCATCATTCTTTTGGACGAGATAACAAGCAATGTTGACCCTGTCAATGAATATAAGATACAACAGGCAATGTCTTCCCTTATCCGAAATCGCACAGTCTTGGTCATTGCCCATCATTTGCAAACCATCCGTAATGCTAATCAAATTATTGTGATGGACAAGGGACACCTTGTAGAGTACGGGACGCATGCAGAACTTGCAGCAAAAAACGGAATGTACTGCAAATTGCTGTCTATGCAATAACCTAATCAATGAAAAATATGGAGGTATGGAGTTTGATCCATACCTCTCTTTTTGCCACTTTCATCCATATCAACGCCACAAGTACGCAGTTATTTCCAACTGCTAACATGCACAGTTTCTTTGATTTACCTTTGCCCATACACCGCTATTGGTGTCATTAAATACATTGTAAGATGGACGAAAAAATCAAAGATCAAGAAGCTCTTTTGATGAAAGACTCCAAGGATGAGAATCTCAAAGCCCTCTCAGGGACAGATGAGAAAGGCGGACTGAAGACAGTATCGCCCACCGCCGAGCATGAACAGAACTTCCTCTCCAACTTCATACGGCAGTTCAAGCCCCCCCCACACAATTCCACTTCCTCAAAGTCCTCTTCGAGGGTGTTGTTGCCAGTGCACGAGTGTTCACCGAGATGCTCAAAGCACCGGATGCTCCCTCCAATAATGCCAGTTCGGGATAAGTAAATTCCCTAAAAAGTTGGTAATTTCGCCATTATTTTGCAACCTTATGATTGAAAATCAACAACTTACAAACATATATAGCGATGATTACCACTGACAAAGTTACATAAATATTCTGTGTGTTGGATGACTTCTGCAAGAATTTAGATACCGAATTAACTAAAAATCTCCATATCGCCCCATGGACTAGGGATATAAGCGAATGAGAAACTGCAAAGGGCAAATGTCCAAAAGCGAAATCATGACCATCCTGCTGTACTACCATTTTGGCTCATTCCGCAACCTCAAGCACTATTACCTCTTTTTCATTGAGGAACATTTGGCAAGCTACTTCCTCTATGCCGTGTCCTACACGCGTTTCGTGGAACTCATGCCCTGCGTATTTTTCGACCTGATACCCTTCATGCGCATCCAAGGTTTTGGAAAGTGCATGGGCATTAGTTTCGTCGACAGTACAATGATTCCAGTATGCCACAACATGAGAAGGAAATTCAACAAGGTGTTTGATGGACTTACCAAGAACGAAAAGGGAACGATGGGCTGGTGCCCTGGTCTCAAGCTGCAACTGCTGTGCAACGAGATAGGCGACGTACTCATGTTCTGCCTAACTCCCGCAAATGAAGATGACAGAAACCCTAGGGTGTGGAAGGTCTTCACCAAAGTGCTCTACGGCAAAGTTTTTGCCGACAGGGGGTACATCAAGCAAGAATTCTTTGAGAACCTCTTCAACCAAGGCATCCACCTCGTTCACGGGCTCAAGTCGAACATGAAAAACAAGCTTATGACCTTGTGGGACAAGATGATGCTGCGCAAGCGATATATAATAGAATGCATCAACGAACTGCTCAAGAACAAGGCCAACCTTGTCCATTCACGCCATCGCTCCGTACATAACTTTCTCATGAATCTCTGTGCGGCATTAGCTGCATATTGTTTCTTCGAGAATAAGCCCGAGGCACTTCCCGTGCGCATTGAAAAGACTAGGCAATTGGAACTTTTCTAAGCAAATCCTTATCCCGAACTGGCGTATTGATTTAGATTTCAGTTAGCGTTGATTATTGAAATGTAAAATATTCAGCACGAATTTTAACATAAAAACAGCCATTTTTGTTCAGCAACAGTCCATACACTCGCAAATATTCGATTCCTGCGAGGGTTTGTTTAGGCGAGAAAGGGCGCATGTTGTGAATGCTTCAAAACTGCATTTGCATTGCATAAACATGTGGCGTATGCAGAAAAAAGTGTGGTTTACGGCTAAAAACATCCCTTTTCATAGCAAATAGCGCGCTAATTAGCAGCAAAACGCAATGCTAACTGCAGCAAAACGCAATGCTAAATGCTGCTAAATGCAAGGTGAAATGATGCAAAGCGTAAGGCAAGATGCATAATCTTGCACATTGTATGTTGGATTTATTGAGCTATGGCCTATTAAAACAGATGTCTTTTAGGTGAAAAAAGAGGTGTAAAAGTGGAGTTTTAGCGTATAAAACGTGTTTTTGGGGCGATGAAAAATCGCGAGTTGGCGACCAAATAGAAGCGCTAAATGGTGCAAAATACCGATTTCGTGCTCAAAATTGCCGTAAAACGAAGAGGCGACAGACTGAATTTGGGGCAAAATGCATGCTTTTTGGCTGCTTTTTTGTCTAGAAGGGGTCGATTAGCAAGGTGTATTTTGTAAATTTTTATTACCTCTTTAACACAAGGGGTATGCCGAATGTGTTTTCTTTATCCTAGTTTTGGATTTAGGATGGGTTTAAACTCAACGCCATCTTGCCAGTTGAAGTACATGTTGTGGTAGGCCCAATACGCTATTTGAGAACCTTAAACTCATCAATACATACTTAAGCAGGCACGATTTCTAGAAAAGGGATGAGGGCAAGACAGATAGAAGTAGGAAAAATCACCACAAAAATAACTGAAATTTCGTACAAACACACAACACAAAAAGACACAAAACTACTGGATTTGGAAACATAATTCTGCACAAACCACCAAATTCGGAGCGAAAAGCCTAAAAAACACGCTTTTTTGAGGATGTTATTTAACATAAAAATCAGTAGTATAAACTCTGCTTTCTAACACC
>ERZ773031.677-NODE-677-length-18113-cov-8.067006_pt1 | contig 18113 bp, 23 predicted proteins | sample MGYA00511666_ERZ773031 | MGnify/ENA primary metagenome ERZ773031 (study PRJEB29015, sample SAMEA2738135) | human oral metagenome | biome: human oral; feature: human-associated habitat; material: saliva | place: China | collected 2250 ...
CTGGGTCAGTTGAGTCTCCTGTACGAACCCGTTATGAAAAGCTTGCAGAAGAGCTAGGACCTGAGGGCTTACACGAGCTTCTCGCCACTAAAGATGCGGCAAGTGCAGAACTTATTCATCCAAATAACGTGCGACGCGTTGTAAGAGCTTTAGAGCTCTTGGAAGAGGGCAAGTCGTATGCAACTCATCATGAGGGTTTAAAGGCCCATACACCGTACTTTGACGCCCAGATATGGGGTCTTACAATGGATCGCCAGCGTCTGTATGAGCGAATTAACCAGCGAGTAGATCTTATGTTTGAGCAGGGGCTTGTTGAAGAGGTTCAGGCGCTTATTAAGGTCGGTCTCTCCGAGAATTGCACAGCTGGTCAGGCTATCGGCTACAAAGAGTTCTTTGCGTATTTTGCTGGCAAGCAATCGCTTGAGCAAACACGTGAGCTTATTAAGCAGCACACTAGGCAGTATGCTAAGCGACAGATTTCTTGGCTTAAACGAGATGGTCGTGTCAGATGGCTTGATATGGATCAACTCACAGCCAAGGATGCACTCGAGCTGATTCTTGCGCAGCATGCTGACGTACAATGCTAGTAGGACGCATCAAAAACTAACGTATTTACCTTGTCTAAGATGGGGAGTTTATGGGTCGTTTTGTTCCATTTTCTACAGCTCCTAAAGTTGAACGAGCAATTCTTGTAGGCGTTGATTGCGGTAAAAGCGATTGGTCGCTTGAAGAATCAATGGACGAGCTTGAGCGTCTGACCCAAACTGACGGCGCTGAAGTCTTTATGCGTCTTACGCAAAAACTTGATGCGCCCGTTCCTAAGACGTTTATTGGTAAAGGTAAAACCGAAGAGCTTGTTTCCCTGGTGAGAAACACCAATACTGACGTTGTCATCTTTGATGATGAACTCACACCTTCTCAGCAATCCAATCTAGAAAAATTACTCGGCGAGCCGGTTAAAGTCATTGACCGTACAGCGCTCATTCTTGATATTTTTGGTATTCACGCGCGAACCAAGGAAGGGCGACTTCAAGTACAGCTTGCACAGCTTCAGTACGTACTTCCAAGGCTTCGTGGTATGTGGAGTCACCTGGTAGGCGAGCAAACTCGTGGCGGCATTGGTAGCCGATTTGGCCAAGGCGAGAGCCAGCTTGAGGTTGACCGTCGTCTTATTAGAAAGCGCATTTCAACCTTAAAAAATGAGCTCAAGCAACTCAGCCAAAGGCGAGAAGTTCAGTCTAAGTCCAGGTGGAATTCTGGAACGTTTAGTGTCTCACTTGTTGGATATACCAATGCTGGTAAATCAACGCTTTTGAATCAACTCACAGGCGCGGATGTATATGCAAAAGACGAACTCTTTGCAACTCTTGATCCAACTACCAGAGCACTTTCTCTTGATGAAGGAAGAAAGATTGTTCTTACGGATACTGTTGGATTTATTCAAAAGCTTCCAACTAATCTGATTGAGTCTTTTAAATCTACACTGGTAGAGGCTCAAGAAGCAGATCTTCTTCTGTTGGTTGCAGATGCAACTGATAAGAATCTTTCTAAAGAAATAGCAGTTGTTCGTAGTATTTTGAAAGACATCGAGGCCGATAAAAACGATCAGATTCTTGTATTAAACAAGGTAGACCTACTTAATGACCAAGAGCTTCAAATGCTCAGAGCACTCTATCCAGAAGCTGTATTTATTTCTGCTCAGGAAGGTATGGGCATTAACGGCCTTCTTCACAAGATTCAAGAAATAGCTAGCGCCGGCGACAAGGTGGTTAGCGCACTTATTCCGTTCAACAAAGGTGCTCTAGTTAAGTCTGTTCATGAGAGATGCCAGCTTTTGCACGAGCAATACGTTGCTGAAGGTCTTTTACTGTCAGTTAAAGCCGACACGTATATGCAGGCACTTTTAGAGCCATACGTGGTGTCAGAAGACGATATTCTGACTGACGAATAAGGCAATAAGCAGCAAAATTGGTTGATGTAAAAGGTAAATGAGAAGTGAATGTCTTCCCATCTCTGTTATGAGGGGAAGAGAGAACCTTTTCATCCAGTTGGGATATCCAGCTTCCTTAAACTGTCTGTTAAAAGCAGCGCCACTTAAATACAAGAACAAATAGGGGAGTAATGGGTAGTAATCTCCTGATGAAAAAGATGGAGAAGGAAATCCAGCCCAGGCTAAATATGGTGTTCGGTATAACTCTTTAGGTAACGAGAAAACCATGTTGCCTATACCAATACGGCCACTAGAAATTGGAATGCAAACAATAAAAATCAAAAGCAAAAGAATTGCTGCTGCATATCCTTTTGGTGGAACAGCGAAATGTGAAATAAGAGCTTCTACCAAGGTGCATGAGGCCATACAAAAGAAGATTCCAAACGTAATGGGAGTATCAACTTTTGCAAAGGTAGTTGCTGCAAATATTGCTAAGGCTACAAGGCTATAGACTCCTGTACGCTTAAAAGAATCTTTAGAGAAGGCGCACATACAACCAGCAATAAAAATAAAAGGATATGAGATTGATGGTATCCAGATTTGCATAAGCAGAGGTGTAAACCACGTAAGCTTAACGTGCGAAATAAAGAACAAATCATAGGTAAAGTGAAATAGAATCATTGAAACTACCGAGATACCTCGTATAGTGTCAAAAAACGTTATTCTCCCTTTAGTTTGTCTTAACTCAGCACCCATAATACGACTAAGAGATTGATCTAATAAGTGCAGTAACCCTACCTAAAATGACAGGATTTTGTACGTAGATTGGCTCCATAAAGTCATTTTCTGGTTGAAGACGAATGCGATTGTTTTCTCTGTAGAACGTTTTAACTGTTGCAGAATCATCAATAAGAGCAACAACAATTTCTCCGTCATGGGCATCTTGCTGCTCTTTTACAACAATATAATCGCCATCAAAAATACCAGCGTTAATCATTGATTCTCCACGTACGCGAAGAATGAAAGAGCTTGAATCTCCAACAATGCTTGTTGGAAGAGATAGAGATTCCTCAACGTTTTGCTCAGCAAGAATAGGTGTGCCTGCAGCAACACGTCCTACAAGAGGAAGACTAATGACATTATTAGCTACGTCATGAGTAACGGGAGCAAGCTTTGCTGCGTCAGAAGTGTTTGAAGCCTGGGGAACAATCTTCATAGTACGAGGCTTCTTTGGGTCTCTATCAATAAGGCCAAACTGCTCCAGGACCTTTAGATGCATATGGACAGTTGAAGGAGACGCAAGATTAACAGCAGCACCAATCTCTCTTACTGAAGGGGGATAGCCGTGTTGATCTGTGTATGAACAGATGTATTCATAAATTGCTGCCTGACGCTTGCTGAGTTTGCCCTTTGGCATATGAGCCTCCTTTTTCTTTTTAGTAATAATACACGTGTTCTAAAAATTAATCAAACGAATGTTCTATTTTTTCTTGACACGAACAAATGTACTACATATTATTAGTACAAACGTTCGGACATGACTTTTTGTCCGGTGTATTAGATATAACTAGTTCCGTAAAAACTATTACGGAAGGAAATGATATGAGGCGTATGTATCAGTCAAAGATGTATCAGGTTAATGGCACTTCAGCACTTGCTTCTTATAAGCCTGCATTCAAGGTTATTGAAGGCGGCGCAAAGAAGGGTTCCGTTGCACCTCAGCGTGAGGAAGTCTCTTACGTAAAGACGCTGACCAACAAAGAGGCTTTTATTGCAGGTCTTATTGTTACTGCATCATTTATTCTGATGTTTGCGGTTTCCTTCCTTCGCACAACTGCCCTTAATTCATTTGCTACATCTGTAATGGATAGCGCTTCACAAACAATTACCGTTCATAGCAATGATACGTTGTGGTCAATTGCAGAGAGTAACCCAATTGAGGGCGTCTCCACAGAGCAGCAAGTAAGTTGGATTAGAGAAAGAAATAATCTCGATTCTTCTCTTTTAAGAGCTGGACAAACCTTAGAGATTCCTTCTGTATCTAAATAGTAAATATTTATGTAAATTTCTCTCAGAATTCTGTGTTGATAGCAGTCAATACCTGCGTAAAATGGTATCTTCCTTTTATACGAAAAAAGGGGATTCCATGCGTTGTCCAAAATGCGGTCACGAAGAGTCAAAAGTTATTGATTCTCGTTCATCTGAGAATAACGATGCTATTAGAAGGCGTCGCGAGTGCATGTCCTGTAAGTTTCGTTTTACAACCTATGAGCGCTTAGAAGAGATTCCTATCACCGTTGTTAAGAAAGACGGTCACAAGGAGCCTTTTGATAGACAGAAGCTTATGAGAGGTCTTGTTGCTGCAACAGTAAAGAGAGATATCTCTGTTGCTTCTCTTGATCATTTTATTGATGGTATTGAGTCTCAGATTAGAGATAAGGGTCAATACGAGATTAAATCTGAAGACCTTGGAAGCATTGTGCTTAAAAACCTAGTTATGCTCGATAAAGTTGCATACATTAGGTTTGCTTCTGTCTATAGAGACTTCAAAGATGTTGATGAATTTAGCGCAGAATTAAGGAGCCTGAATTAATGAGCAATTTTGACATCCAGCTACCTATTAAACGCCTTGATCCTACTGTTGAGCTACCTTCGTACGCCTATACAGGAGACGCTGGATTAGATCTTAGAAGTGCTGAAGATGTTGATCTTGCTCCTTTTGAGCGCAAACTTATTTCCACCGGTTTAGCTATCGCAATTCCTGATGGATATGCAGGATTTGTTCAGCCTAGAAGCGGTCTCGCACTTAAAAAGGGCCTTTCTATGGCAAATACTCCAGGCCTCATTGATGCTCATTATCGCGGTGAGCTTAAGGTTTGTGCCATTAACCTTGATAGCAAAGAAACTATTCACATTGAGCGTGGTGAGCGTATCGCGCAGCTTGTGATTCAACAGGTCCCTGTTGTAGAGCTTATTGAAGTTGATGAGCTTGATCAGACTGATCGCGGTACAGGCGGTTTTGGTTCAAGCGGCGTTCAATAATTTTTTTTATTTTGGTGATAAGCGCTTCAGCGCTTGCATAAAGGAAAAGCCTCTTTAGGAAGGAAGAGCTTAATGGAGAAGTTCTTTAAGGTAGCTGAGCGTGGCAGTAATCCCGCTCAAGAGTTTAGGGCTGGAATTACTACATTCCTCGCAATGGCATATATTATTGCAGTAAACCCAGCTCTTCTTGCTGCTGCAGGAGTTCCAGTTTCGGCAGCTATTACTGCTACCTGTCTTGGTGGCGGCATCATGACCATTTTGATGGGTCTGTTCTCTAACCGTCCACTTGCTTGCGCATCTGGTATGGGTGTAAACGCTGTTGTAGCCTTCTCTCTTACTCCAATTACTGGTGGAGATTGGCACGCATCAATGGCAGTTATCTTCATTGAAGGAATTGCTATTCTTCTTTTAGTTCTCTGCGGCCTTCGTGAAGCAATTATGGATGCAATTCCTGTAAACCTACGCCACGCAATCTCTGTTGGCCTAGGTCTTTTTATTGCCATGATTGGTCTCAAGAACAGCGGAATTATCGTTGCTAATGAATCCACCCTTGTTGCTCTTGGCGATATTTTCTCTCCAACCTTTATCGTTGGTGTAATTTCCATTGTTGCAACAGTTGTTCTTTACTCTGCTCGTGTTAAGGGCTCCCTGCTTATCGGCATCATCCTTGCCGTACTTGCTGGTATTCCACTTGGTGTTACCGCAAGCCCTACAGGCATTGTTTCTGGTCTTGATTTCTCCACTTTTGGTGCACCATTCTTGACCGATAGCGCTGGTGTTATGGGTATTGTTAAGGCTCTGACAACGCCAGTTCTTCTCGTCTTTGCATTCTCTTTGATGATGTCCGACTTCTTTGACACTATGGGTTCTGCTATGGCTATTGCTAAGCAGGGAGACTTCCTCACTGAGGACGGCAACGTTAAGGACATCAAGCAGATCCTCATTGTTGACTCTGCTGCTGCAGCTGCAGGTGGTTTCTTTGGTGCTTCTTCCATTACCACATTCATCGAGTCCGCATCCGGCGCTGCTGACGGCGGTCGTACTGGTCTTTCTTCTATTTTCACCGGTCTGCTCTTTATTGCAGCAGCATTCATTGCACCTCTCATTTCTATCGTCAGCTCTGCAGCAACTTGTGGTGCACTGGTCCTTGTTGGCTTCCTGATGATGTCTGAGGTTACCGAGATTGATTGGAATGATCTACTCGAGGGCTTCCCAGCATTCATGGTTATCGCTGGTATTCCAATGACTTACTCAATCTCTGACGGCATTGGCTTTGGCTTCATCTTCTATGTTGTTGTTGCTCTTGTAACAGGTAACGTTAAGAAGGTTAAGCCTCTGATGTGGGTTGCAACGCTTGCATTTGTTGCTTACTTCATCATCGCTAACTAGTTTTTAAATTACTAGGGGAGGCGCGTTCAAGATGGGGGTCTTGGCGCGCCTTTTTTCATATGTGAATAGATTGTGTGCAATCTATTTTTTAGAGATAACTGATAATGATTGTCATCAGTAGGGTATAACAAAGCCAGTTACGATTTATACGATTGGAGCCAATCATGGCAGACGTTATTACTAAAGACCTTGTAATTGTTGGTGGTGGTCCTGCAGGACTTTCAGCAGCAATTTATGCAAAACGCGCTCTTCTCGATACCGTTGTTTTAGAGAAGCAGGCCGTAGGTGGCCAGGTAATCACCACAACTGAGGTTGAGAATTACCCTGGCATGCCAAACACTGATGGCTTCACTATTACAGACACTCTTCAGAAGCAGGCTACAGACCTCGGTGCAGAGATTGTCATGGCTAATGTTCTTTCTATTGTTAAGGATCCAGAGACTAATCTTTTTGTGCTTGAGACTTCTGAAGGAACCTATCACGCAAAGGCTGTCATTGTTTCTGGTGGCGCTAATCCTCGTCACGCTGGTTTTACCAACGAAGAAAAGTTCACTGGCAAGGGTGTTTCTTACTGCGCTACCTGTGACGGAATGTTCTATCGTGGCAAACAGGTGTTTGTCATCGGTGGTGGCAACACTGCTGTAGAGGAGTCTCAGTTCCTGGCTCGCTTTGCTGACAAAGTAACCCTCATTGTGCGCAAGGATCACCTAAGAGCTAACGCTACTGCAATTAAGCAGTTTGAGGAGAATCCTAAGACAGAGATTCGTTATTTGACCAGCATTACTGCAGTTGATGGCAATGATTTGCTTACCTCTATTACATTCCGCAATAACCAGACGGGAGAAGAGCACACAGAGACCTTTGATGAGGGTAGCTTTGGCGTCTTTGTCTTGGTTGGTCGCGTACCTTCAACTGAGCTTTTGACAGATCTTGTAGATCTTGACGAGCAGGGATATGTTCTTGCTGATGATCGTATGGCCACCAAAACACCTGGTCTCTTTACCGCAGGTGACCTCAATAAGAAGCCACTACGACAGATTATTACCGCAGCTGCAGACGGCGCTATTGCCGCAACTTCTGTAGCATCTTATCTTGGACAGCCTGTCGAGGGCTAAGAGTTTCTCGATAAGAAGCTTTATCTTTTGATACTAAAAGGGGGACCGCAAATATTTACGGTCCCCCTTATTATCTCTTTGGCGAGAAGAACTACTAAAGATCAATCCAATATCTTTGTGTGAGTACATCGTCCTCGTCTAGAACTTCATTCTCGAGTATGCCACCGTTATTGATAATGGATTTTGCCGAGCCGATATTATCTTTACGACAGCACATAAGAACACGCTCGATGCCAAGTTTCTTACATTCTTCAAGCGCAAGCCCAATCATTGCTGTTGCATACCCTTTTCTTCTCTCACTTGGTCGAATTCCATCACCAATGTGTCCACCACTATGTAGAAGTCCCTCATCAAGGTAATGGCGAATATTTACCGCTCCAACAAAAATGTTTTTATCGTTGTCATAACAAAAGAGAGTTGTTGTAGGTACTCGACCAGTCGGAAGTGGCTCTTTTACATCTAGTTGCTCTATATAATTTGCAAAGTCATAGTGATCATGCCTAAAAATGCACCGTGGAGATGGATTTGTGTGATTTGTCTCGACATCATGTTTCCACTCATCAAGCATCCCTATTAGCTTGGCTTTATTTTCTTCACTTGGTTTTATAAGAGCAATATTCATGTAACTCCTTGAGACACTTAAGCCATCTATTCCTTTTAATACAGCAACTCTATCTTAACAATCTGCATGTGCATTATATTGTCTCCCATGTTTGCCAGAAGACGATGAATGCCTTTGATACTTGGTAATTTCATATCGTAGTAGCCAAGCATGTATCCTTTGGATGAAACGACAATCTTATCTGACCAAGTGGAGAGATCTTTTACGGCATCGTTGGTGTAAAACAGGTTGCCAAAGTCGTTCATTCCATGCTTTTTTAGGATGGCTTTCATCATAAGTTTGTACCCTAAAGTGCCAACCGTATCAAAGATGAGTCTGCACCCAGGAAAGAGCTCGGTCATTTTTAAGACAATGGCTTTGACGTCCTCTTTTTTCAAATAGTGAAAGACACCTGCTGCGTAAAAAACAGCGCCATTGTGCGTATCGACTTGATCCATCCAAGAGAGATTTGTTAAGTCGGAGACAATGTTTGTTTCCCTTGGATCGGCGCCTGCCAGTTCTTCTCGCATGGCGATAACATCCGGAAAGTCCACGTTGAATATTTTGTTCTGCTGGTTTCCGCATCTCCTAGGGTCAAGGTCGAGTCCACACCCAAGACAGACGATTGATGCGTTTGGATGACTATTCAGGTAATCGTTTATTTCATACATCATGTCGAGCTGTCGCATGGCGCCTTCAAGTGCGCCAAATTCATAGAACGCTGTGTCATATTTCTTGTCGAGCTCTGAGAAATCGTAGTCCAGTCTGTCACAAATTTCTGCTGCTGCAGGACAATCCCAGATCGTCTTTTTCATAGAAAGTGCTCTCCATTCAAATGCGGCAGAAAGGACGAGAATTAATATGTAAAGGCTGGTTTATCCCATCTAGTACATATAACTGTGGCTTACAGGCTGGACGTTACATAGACACCTTTCTGAGATTGGCCAAAACCTTGAACATCACCTTCAGCCGTGCGGGGGAAATTGTACTGACTGAGCTTGTATATGCCTGATGAAACGCCCGTTATTGGCTACATGGTCAATAATGGGCGTTTTTATTCAGCCCTTTCCTTCTGTGCTGGCTATCAGTCGGTCAAAGTCACTCTGGTATAGTTGATCCTGAATGATACGGTATTGCTCAAACTCACTCTCCGCAAAGGCTCTTGCAATGGCAGCAGTGACCTTTCCTTTATCCCGCAGAATTTCCGCATCGTTGAATTGAAGAAAAGCATCCAGTTTGGAGGCCCAGTCTTCCATGGTCATGGGAATATGCCGTCTGGCTTGTCGGATAGCATAGTCCAGATACATGGTGACGATTTCGTTCAACTCCTGCATTTCATCTATAGATAAGTAATTTTTTGCAACAGAAACATCTGCCTTAACAATCTTGCCATCAGGAGCGTTCTTCCATGAGGTCAGGCCCATGTACTCCTTGGTATGATCTGCTCGTGTCATAATGACCTCTGCTGCCGTGCTGCCATGGACAGCATAGTGCATCTTGTTCTGAACTGTGGCAAAGAAATCCTTGGTGGTTTGGCTATCGAGGGAGTAGTCCACAGCGGTAGTATAAATATCTGTGATTTTCTGGTAAAAGCGCCGCTCACTGGCTCGAATCTCCTGAATCTCGGAAATCAGGTGGTCGAAGTAGTCCTCATCAAAGATTTGTCCATTGATGAGCCTGCTCTTGTCCAGTACATAGCCCTGCTTGGTGAAAGTGTCTAGCACTTTGGTTGCCCACTGGCGGAACTGCGTGGCTCTGCCGGAGTTGATCCGATAGCCTACGGCAATGATGGTGGATAGAGAGTAGAACTTGTAGTGATAGGTTTTCCTATTATCCGCAACTTGTGCAAAATTTGCACAAGTTGCATCTTCAGGCAATTCGCCACTTTCATATACGTTTTTTAGGTGCTTTGTCACAACGCTCCGGTCTACATCAAAAAGCTGTGCAATAGCCTTTTGTGTCAGCCAAACATCGTGATCCTGTACCCGTACCTCAATGCTATCCTCATGGGCGTCTTTCGTGAACACGAGAAAATCTATCGTGCTGTTGCGGATTTGCAGTTTATCCTTCTTGATGTCTACCATGTCGTTTCACCTCAATCCTCCTCGCTGTTTTCCCTCCACAGCTCTTATAGACATTATATTGATTCCTGCACCGGGGATGCAAAAAGCGGAATTGGAACTGCTGCTCAGAAGTACCTTCTGGCATGCTTACATAGTCACAGGAGCTCTCCTCATACACCAGCATAGAGCTGAACATCATCTAGATATCCAGTAGTAGAGAGTGAAAGTTCCAATAGATGGTCGGCTTATGTCCAGCAGCTCAATCTACATTTAGACGCGACAGGCGGAGGGCGAGAATGTATATTTTCCCTCTAAACGTAGAGTTTATATTCTTGCACGAGAAGTACGGTTTGCCTCTCAGACGGTAATTTCAATTTGATTGCCTTCAAGAGCAATAATGCAACTTTCATAATAGCCATCTCCGGTTGTTATTGGTCCGCTGATGACTTCATAGCCGTCTGCTTTCAACTCTGCGGTAAGAGTATCAACTTTTTCTTGACTTCCTGCACTAAACGCAATATGAGCATATCCCGTGCGATTGATCTCTTTTGGTAAATCTGACATTTTAGGTTTGTTCATGATTTCGAGTCGTGCGCCGTTATCGAAGGAAAGGAAGTACGAGCAAAAATTTGTTTGAGGATTATGATAGCCGTCGTTAGACGTTGCTCCAAAGTACTTCACAAAGAACTGTCGAGCATTCTCTAAATCGTTTACATACAGTGCGATATGTTCAATTCTCATGGCTGTCTCCTCAAACTTTAAAGGTGTTTGTTCTATCGTCCAATAATGTCATAGGAGTCCACTTATTTCAGGTCCCTTTCTAACTCAGTAAATATTTCGTTCATTGGCTTGCCCTCACCAGAAAGCGATTGGATATAGCTATGCTGAAGTTTTGCATTAAGCTCAGTATCTGACGTTTCATCTAGAGCTCTTGGTTTTGACGGGATTGTTAGAGAAAAAGGAATGCCATGGTGATAAATAATCTGACGATAAAGGGAATTAATGACAACGGAAACAGGAATACCAAGTTTCTGAAGGATGTCTTCTGCTTCGACCTTTACATTATTTTCAACGCGGGCGCTTACAGTTGTATCTTTCATATCAACACCTCCTAGTAAGTATATTGTAATGCATTGTCTTGCAATTTGCGAGACAATGCATATTTTACAGTCTGCGGATAATCTTTCAGATAATTTCGAAAATCAGCTATATCTTTTGCGCATATTTCATGAACTGTTGAGCTATCAGTATGAGTAATCTTTTTATAAAGCATATGAGTGAATATTACTTGTAATTGCTTGCAATATCTTGCGTTGTTTTAGTAAAATGGAAGCAGAAAGGAGTGTAATTCTTATGGCAAATACCAATGCTGTTTATGCACGAATTGACCGCAATCTCAAAGAAAATGCGGAAAGTATTTTGAGCCAACTTGGAATTTCTCCATCCTCGGCAATACAAATGCTTTATAGCCAAATTGTCCTTCAAAAAGGGATGCCTTTTGATCTTCGCATACCCGTTCATACACCTGTTGCAATGGGTGGTTTAACACGAGAAGAACTTGATTCAGAACTGCAAAAAGGCGTTGATTCTCTTGCAAGAGGAAAGTCTTATAGTGTAGATGAAGTAGACCAGCTGTTTTCCAAGGAATACGGTATATGAGTAATCACTATAAAGTGACTTATACTCCACAAGCGCTGCAGGATCTTACTGAACTGTATGAATATATTTGCTTTATTTTACGAGCTCCTAAAGCAGCAGAAAATCAGTCATCTCGTATCAGAAGGATCATTCGTTCACTTGATACAATGCCCATGCGACATTCACTTGTTCCATGGGAGCCCTGGCATTCTATGGGGATTCGTAAAGTATCTATTGATAACTACATGGCTTTTTACTGTGTCGATAAAGAGAAAGGTGTTGTAACTGTTATTCGTATTTTCTATTCAGGCAGAAACATTAAAGACATAATTAAAAATACGAGCAACAATTCATAGAAGCAAAATATCGCCGTGGGTTAAAACTACTGTTGAAAGAAACAGGTGTACATACCATTTTGCAAAAGGGCTAATCAGTCTACTTAACCCTCGACAACAGACAGACATTTTCCACATGGCTCGATACGTGCTGATTGATGTCGTAATTTCGGAACATATCGCCGTATTTTGAGCTGATTTTCGATTGTTCTCGGAAACATATCAATCGGCACATTTTGGCGTTATTCAATCCGCAACATCAACCCTTCTCGTTGTCGGAAACATATCGAGTTTTCCTAGCTGCTACTATATTCAATATAAGAACTTTATCCTTCCAAATACCATTCATCTTTTCACGTGATGAATCTGATTTGATTTCTGAAAGAATATAACCCTTTAACATTTCTGTAGATGTAAGGTTCAAACTACGGTCGTTTATTGTAACAAATACTTTATGAGCGTCCTGCTCAGTTGTTGCTACAATTTCAATAAAGAATACTTTTCCGCAACCCAATCACAAAAATGCAGCAGCATTTCATCTGTAATATCTGCAGGAAAAACATTCTGAATATCCTGATATCGACCATAAAGATTTTTTACAGATTCTCCAGCCCCTGTAGTATCGAAATCAGTATCGTTGAAAATCGCATTCATACAATCCTGACGGTCATCAACGTTGATGTTGAAAGACTTTGTACCAAAGGATTCTGAGAAAATCATAGTCTCAATCATGTTATAACTCTGGCCGATGGTCTTTAATCTGTTGTTAAGGTACATCAACAATAGTGTCAAAGACGAGAATCTTTGCTAGCCATCAATGATTGCATTTTCTCTTCCGGCCAGAACAATAGAACCCATGAAATAAGCACCGTAATCAGCTACAGCTTGTCTTGGGTCATCTGTTTTATAATATTCCAAGAATTCTGATGTAAGGTCATCAATCAATTCTTCTATGTGCTTACGCTGCCACATATATTCACGCTGGTAATAGTGAATAGAGTATTTCGTATTCTGTAATAATTGTTTTAAATCTACCGAGAGTACCTTGAAGGCTACAGTATGGATAAGATAGCAGCAGGCCTTGAAGCAGATGGTATTCTTACCGGCGCTGGTAAACCTCGCTGGCACACCAGCACCATCAACAAGATTCTCCGCAATGAAAAATACATCGGTGATGCCCTTCTCCAAAAGACGTACACCACTGATTTTCTTAACAAGACCAGAGTTAAGAACACCGGCATCGTTCCACAGTATTATGTTGAAGGAAACCACGAAGCGATTATCCCTAGAGAGATTTACATGCGTGTACAGGAAGAATTGGTACGCAGGCGAGTAGTTAAGACCAGCGCTAATGGAAAGAAACGAAGCTATAGCTGCAACCACTGCTTCTCACAGATTATCATTTGTGGCGACTGCGGTGAAATGTTCAGAAGAATCCATTGGAACAACCGTGGCTGCAAATCCATCGTCTGGCGCTGCATCAGCAAGCTAGAACCTACTGGCCTTGAATGCCATGCCAGAACCATCAACGAGCTTGACCTGCAGGAAATTGTTCTTACTGCATTGAATGAACTTCTTGGTGATAAATCGAAATACCAGAAACAGCTACAACAAACATCGCATCGGTCATCAGAGCCTCTGCAGCCATCACTACGGATGGCATTGATGAGAAGCTTATGGAACTTCAACAGGAGCTTATTAAAAAGGCCAACAACAAAGAAGCCTATGATGAGATTGCCGACCAGAATTTGCACTCAGAGAAAAGCGCCAGCATGCTTCAATGGACACTGTACAGCGCGATGAACAGCTACAGCGAATCACTGAATTGCAGGATTTCATTAAGGAGCAGCCTTCCGACCTTACAGTGTTTGATAAAGCACTTGTAAAACGCTGGCTTAAGCAAATCATAATCTGGCCAACCCACTGCACAGTAGAATTGAAATCCGGACTCAAGGTCGATGTTGAAAGATAAGCACAGACGCACGAAACCCTCCTAGCCATTGTGGTTGAGAGGGTTATTTTTGTTATTAGAATGCAATGTTATCCTTTATCTTCTGACGCTGTTCTTCTATAAGAATAGAGTTTTCAACATATGAATAATTATCATGTAGCCATTCAACGGTTTCTTTTCTAAAGAATTCAGCCGGTGTCACAATTTGTGCTGTCCTAAAATCCAGTCGACCGTCGGAAAATACACAGCTCATAAATCTATTTGTACCGTTACCAGTTATCAGCAACTGGTCAATTAAAATTCTTTCTTCTCTTGTTTCTTCAGCAAGTACCGTTTCGATTTTTCTTATATAAGATAACAGACTTTCAAAAGATAGACAGAGCACATGTCTGTCATAGCCATCAACATTTGTATTAAGAATAATATATTCATTCATGACAGACACCCCTTTCTACAAAATTACTGTTCTGTACTAATTAATGATAAGCAATGTTTTATAATCTCATCAGCATCTTCTTTTGCTTCTATTAATCTAGTATTATCTGTTTGGCCGATAATATCACCAAAATGAAAAACTGTATCTCTCTGTAACTTATAATAGTTATAACATTTTTCTATGCTGTCATCTTTACTTCTATCCGGAAAAGATTCTGTCAAAACATACTTGTTTGGAATCATTGTCCTATCATAGCCAAAGCAACTAAACTGACGCCCCGGATTTCCACCAGCCTCAGTTATCAGATATTTTATATGACCTTCTAACGCCCTTAAAGCTGGGAATACATACATCGAGTATTCTTCACTTTCAACATAATGAGTCATATTTATTATCGCTTGTTTAATTAATCTCTTTAATCCAACTGGATAATTATTAGGAAGACCGCTTTCTACCGGATTATATGCCTTTGAAACTACATCTTGTTTTATATTAATTCTGTATGCATTTCCTAAAATCTGCTCAACATGACTATCATCGTATAGCTCAATAATTGTAGCTGTTATTATCTGGAATAGATAATTATTCTTTCCTTGTAATAAAAGTTTTTGCTGACCAGTCTTAAATAATGTAACTGTGATAACTTCTCTGTTGAGTTTAAACTTATATATATCCTTACCTGAAGCTGATGTTATTGTGTGGGTAATACCCTCATCCGATTTCTCAATCAACTCAACAAACGCATTAAAATCATCCTGTTTGAAGTAAGGAATTGAAAACCAGTTATCTCCTTTCACAGCAACCTTTTTTCTATCAACCAATGCGGACTTTGCAAGTTGGTCAGCCTTTTCGTTATATATTACGTTACTATGACCCGGAACTTTTTCAAATCTAACCTCAAGAAAGTCTTTAAATTTCAATTCATATAAACTTGTGTACATTTTCGCAACTTTAGAATTCGCAGTCCATTCACCTGATATCCATTTTGACAAGCCCTCGTAATCGTGATAAATTTTAATTTTCTCGGACTCATTTGAAATTGCCCAATCAAGTGCATTGATTACTCCAAATATTTCGCCAATAATGTTATTACTATCAATATATTCCTGATTACTGCCGTATCCACATATGTCTTCTTCACTTCCATCAGGTCTAATAAATTTAACTCCATATGAATATCTCTTAAGGTCTTTATCATAGCTACCGTCTGTAAATGCAACAAGATAGCCATCGCTATTATCTTTCGCTACTTGTTCAACCCAAACATCTCGGTCTTCCAGATATGCTTTTGCTTCTTCTTTAGTAGTAAAACTTTTAAACTCTGAGCCAGAGAATCCTTTTGTGGCAGCCTGACAATCAGCCCAGTTATCAAAAATTCCTGTTTGATGTCCCTTTTTTACAGCGTAAACTTTCATACGCGCCACCTCCATTTCTATCGTTAAAATGTTATTTTTTAACTCTGTATTACGTATTTGTCAATCAGTTTTATAACAATTAACACATATTTAACAGCTAGTTCACTGTCTGAATAGTCTTTACAGCTTCTTGATAGGATGTCTAATAACTGTTTTCTGCTTTTCAGGTGTTACCTTTCTTGCATCTGAAAGATAAATCTCATGATGTAGTCTCTCGTCACTCATATCATTCACATACCCGTTTTGTTCAAGATATGCATCAATAATCTCAACTGTCGCTGGTTCATGCTCGTGGGAGCCGGAAAGGTAGGAGAGGGCGCCGCTTACTGCGCCGACGATCTTTTCGTGTGTCTTGTCCAAAAACGGACAGTCTTTTATGCGGACGATATCCTGGCCGTTTGGTGCATACATACCCACAAGCGTTTTGCGCCCGACTCGTTTAAAAGCAAGCTCAATTTTATTGCGATATCCCCAGGGTTCTCCCGGAGCTACGATATTTTTGATGGCATTTGCCGGTGCAGCTCGTATTTTTAGCTTCTAGGATGAAGAACCAGAGACCGACGATGGCTACGTTACGCTTGTCAATGCTCAGGAGAAAAATGGGGGCTTAACCGAGGCTTCGGAGTACACGGGACTTTGGGCATGGAAGCACCCTCATCATGACGGTATTGTGACCTATACAAAGCTGGAAGGGCACATTGTATTTGACCATGTAGACTTTGGATACACACTTGAAAGGTGGTTCTACATGATATTTCTCTATATGCAGAGACTGGTCAGAAAATCGCCTTTGTCGGTGCAACAGGTGCAGGTAAGACAACCATCACCAACCTCATTAATCTTTTTTACGATATTGCTGATGGCAAAATCAGATATGACGGTATCAACATTAATAAAATCAAAAAGGCCGATTTGTGCTGCAGTTTTGGAATTGTTTTACAGGACGTCAATCTTTTTACTGGAACAGTTATGGAGAATATCCGCTATGGAAACTCTAATGCCACAGATGAACAGTGAATTACAGCGGCGAAGCTCGCGAATGCTGATGGGTTTATCCATATGTTGCTGAAAGGATACGATACCGTTTTAAAGGGTGATGGCAGTGGACTCTCTCAAGGTCAGCGTCAGCTCATTTCTATTGCACGCGCTGCAGTATCCGACCCACCTGCAATGATCTTAGATGAAGCAACTTCTAGTATTGATACTCGTACAGAGTCGCTGGTACAAAGCGGTATGGATAAGTTGATGGAAGGACGCACAGTGTTTGTTATTGCGCACCGCCTGTCAACCGTACAAAATTCAGACGTTATTATGGTATTAGATCATGGCCGTATCATCGAGCGAGGTAATCATGAGAAATTGATTGCCGAGAAGGGCGTGTATTATCAGCTCTATACTGGTGCCGTCGAGTTGGAGTATAAAACTTTAGCGTAGTAAGATATCTTTGCATGTATCAGGTACTACGTGTATGGCAACTATGACTGATTAGACATAGCTTTTACACAATCTACCTGCGGATATATAATAAATATGCAGGTAGATTGCTTGTTTTTAATTAGAAGGGGAGTAATGAATTGAAAATAAAGTAGTTTGACTAGAACAATGAATAAAACTTATCAGAAATAACATTACGGGAAATAAGATCTTTTTATTTTGATATCCAGATAAGAACTTAATCTAAATGTCTCAATAGACTTGAATAGTTTTTACAAATTTCTAGCTAAACTCATCAGGCAAAATTAAATTGGATTTTTGAATATCTTCATACAGAGAAGTCACAGAGTGTCGGAGTTCTATCAGTGATTGCTAATCGATAAGTAATTAGATCTAGCAAGTAGCAAAACAATATATAAAAGAGGTGCCGTAGTTAAGCTTAAATTACTAGAGGTATAAATACTCATGAAGGATTAAGAACGTGGCTTAAAACGGCTCTCAGAGGCTCAAATTTTGAAGTATTTAGACGTGGGGTATGAAAGTTGAGGCGGGGTTAAAGTATTGTGGCTTTCTTGACGAACAAGAGACCTCTCTTGCGGTTATATATAAAAGTCTGATAATCGATATTATGTAAACTAATGAGTTGAAGAAAAAGGAGAAGGATTTTGAGCCCCTCTCCTTTACGGTAACGTGTGCGACAGTGATAAGCGCTATACCGATGAGTCGGTCATGACATTCAATTTAATCATGACATCGCTTTCATA
>ERZ773031.679-NODE-679-length-18099-cov-3.052261_pt1 | contig 18099 bp, 18 predicted proteins | sample MGYA00511666_ERZ773031 | MGnify/ENA primary metagenome ERZ773031 (study PRJEB29015, sample SAMEA2738135) | human oral metagenome | biome: human oral; feature: human-associated habitat; material: saliva | place: China | collected 2250 ...
GAATGCGCTATCGGCAAGGAACTGGCGTACTGCAAAGGAACAGAAGTTGGCATTTTTATCGCCAGCACCCGAGCATCCCTCACGAATCTGAGTGGGGTGAAGCATGTCGCTCACGTTCACGGCCTTTGCTTCGGCTTCTTCGGCCTCTGTAATGACGCCCTGGTCAGCCATGACGGAAAGGACGATATTACGGCGCTCCTGCGCGGCCTCGGGGTGCTGAAGTGGGTTGTACTGAACGGGACGAGGCCGGCTAGGAGTGCGGCTTCACCGATCGTCAGTTCGTTGGCGGACTTGGAGAAATAGAGCCTAGAGGCAGCTTCAACACCGTAAGTAATGGGACCGAAAGGCGCGATATTCAAGTAGCCACTGAGGATCTGGTCCTTATCCATTTGCTTTTCAACAGCAAGCGCGTACTTGATTTCGCGAAGCTTACGTTCGGTGGTTTGCTCGGTTGCGGCTTCGACCTGGTCAGCATCGCCTTCCATGTAGCCCTTTTCGGCCAATGCGTTACGAACGTATTGCTGGGTAATGGTCGATGCGCCCTGTTTCCCGCCGTCATCGCCGAGGTTGTTGACCATTGCGCGGGCAATGCCCGTGGGGTCGACTCCGTGGTGTTCAAAGAAGCGTCGGTCTTCGATCGCGACGATTGCCTTCTTCATGATGGGCGCGATTTTGTCCGAGGGGATGACAATGCGCTGCTTATCGTAGAAACGGGCAATCACTTGGCCGTTCGTATCGAGCATGGTGGACTCGGTTGCGGGAGAGACAACTTGGATGTCGGTGGGGATCTCGTCGAAGATCTCCATCCCCGCTTTCGCCGTGATTGCACCGGTTCCGACGGCTGGCACTAAGACACCAGCGCTGACCACACCAACCAGTGTTGATGCCGCCAAGAATGACAGCAAGAGCGCCACCAGCTGTGCGGGTCGAACGAAGCGTGTATGCGACTGAGCCATAGGTACAGGATACGTGTAGAGGCCTCGGAAAGTGAGAGGAAGAGGTGGATTAGGTCAACGTTCGGTCTCTTTGCCACATTATGGACCAAAGCCGTCCTAATTTCCCTTATGAAAATTTCATGTGTACTCTCTGAGGAAGAGGTCAATGTTGACCACATGGAGAGGGTGGAGTTTCACATGATTGATAACCACGATTGGGTTGAGTATGCCCTGTGTGCCGAAGATGAACCCGACTCCCTGTTTGTGCAGGGCGCAGCTCAGCGTCAAGTTCGTATGCGCTGCATGGAATGCCCCGTGCGCCTCGAATGCCTTGCAGATGCCTTGCAATCACAGATGTCCTACGGGGTGTGGGGAGGTCTTACCGAACGCGAACGCCGCGTAATTTTGCGCGTCTATCCAGAAAAGACTGACTGGAGTGAGTGGCTCATGCACTCTCGAGATCCTCTGGCGGTTGAGTTGCGCAAACCGCGAGTTCCCCAAAGCTTGTCGATGAAACATCTTCGTACAAACGCCAAGGCATTACGTGAGGCATCACTTTCTGTTGCTGCACGTGGCTAATTGCCGTGAGTGCCGTAGGATGGCGCTATGACTACATGGGAATATGCAACAATTCCGCTTTTGACCCACGCAACGAAGGCAATCCTCGATCAGTGGGGAGCCGATGGCTGGGAGCTCGTCCAAGTTGTTCCAGGACCGACTGGTTCAGATAGCTTGGTCGCATATCTGAAGCGTCCGAAGCAAGACTGATACTGCGGACAATTCTTCGCAATAAACTATCGGGGCCGAGCAGGTTTATCACCTGCTCGGCCCCGAAGGCATTGGGCTAAAGATTAGCGTGCGCGGCGTGCCAGACGATCGACGTCAAGCAGCGTAACCGCACGACCTTCCAGACGGATCCAACCGCGCGAAACGAAATCTGCCAAGGACTTGTTGACAGTTTCACGCGAAGCGCCGACCAGCTGGGCCAGTTCTTCCTGAGTGAGGTCGTGAGGAACGTGGATGCCCTTATCGGTTGCCGTACCAAAACGATCTGCAAGATCGAGCAGTGCTTTAGCAACGCGGCCGGGGACGTCGGAGAAGACCAGATCGGAAAGCGATTCGTTCGTACGACGCAGGCGCTGGGCCAGTGCGCGGAGCATGTGCTTGGCCAGAGTCGGGTTCGCTTCGACGATCTCCATGAGGTCGCTGTGCAGCAAGTGCAGCAGGGTTGCGGGAGATACGGCGGTTGCGGTGGTCGAGCGCGGGCCCGGATCAAAGAGCGTCAGTTCACCAAGGATTTCGCCGGGACCAAGGACTGCAAGCAGGGACTCGCGGCCGTCATTCGAGGTGTGGCCCAGCTTTACTTTGCCTTCGGTCACGATGTACAGACGGTCACCAAGATCGCCTTCTTCGAAGAGGGTTTCGCCGCGTCGCAGTGTTGTCTGACCCATCTTCTGCTGCAGCGATGCCTGTTGCGCCTCATCGAGTCCACTGAAGAGCGGGACTTGGTTGATGAAGTTTGCATCTCCATACATAAAGCCGGAACTCCGTTCTATTCGCGAGCGCCGCTAGCATGCGCCGCCGACTACTGAGCTGTCCTAATCATGTAAGACGGCAGCCCAGCACAAAAGAGCCACCGTGTGATAGTCGTAACTATTATGCATGGTGAACGGTCTAAATCACATATTTGCACACAGTTTGCGCAAATTCGTTTCTTTAGAGTTGACTCTCCGCTGTAAAGTCAGCAGATTCTTTAACGAAAGGAAGGATCGCCTGGATCAGAGCCTGGGGGTTTTCTTCCTGTGGGAAATGGCCACATTCGCTAATTGCCCGCATGGTGAATTCGCCGCTAGTTGCTTGGACATCATCAGCAAAATCAACGTGCGACCATAAACCGTCATCGCGCGCCTGAATCGAAAGCACGGGTACCGTCACGCTCCGCGTTAGAACATTCTTGGAGCTAAATGAGGGTCTGAAGGTTGCTCGCAATGACTCCCATGCGGAGCGAACCGCGATGTGACGCGAAAGTGCCTCGCGGTAGACTTCCGCATTCTCTAGCATTTCCTCGCGGTTAAAAGGCGCGGCCCACTGAGAGATTGAACGGTCGATCCATGCTGAGCGTGCCGCGAAGAAGGCTACACGAGGACGGCGCGATAGCAGGGTTGAGAACCAGCGGCCTCGGCCTCGGGAAGAAAGCCCACGCAGGAAGTGCAGACCCAGCGGATGAGGGGCACACACCGGCACAATTGCCTGCAAGCCCGCGGGTTTAAGCGCGCCGAGCATCCACGCGACCACGCCCCCCATGCCGTTGCCGACAACCGTGTAGGAAGAAATTCCCAGTGCCGAGGCCACGCCAGCGACGTCCGTCGCCAGCTGGGTAAGTTCAACTTCTCCGGGAGCAAGATCGGAGGTACCAAAGCCTCGAAGATCCATTGCGATGGTGCGGATACCGGCCTGCGTGAAAGCGGGAATAACCTCTCGCCACGTCCACCAGGTCATCGGGAATGAGTGAAGGAGGATAACAGCAAAAGAGGCATCCTCGGGTCCCGCGTCGGCGACGTGGAAGGACGCTCCCGAGGCTGAGATCCTACGGTGAACCCACGGCCCGGGAGCCTCCAATACCGCGCGCGAAACCTCGGGTTTCACCGCAGACCAGCTGCCTTTTCGGCGCGACGACGTTCACGGGCGGTGAAGTGCGCACCTACGGGATTAACGCGTTCGACCTGTTCGCGCATTGCCTCTTCATTGCGTCCACGGCGACGAACCGAGTGCGATAGGGATGCGATCCCAAGCAGTGCAATTCCCAGGAAGAGTAGACGTCCGGAGTATCCGGATGCTTGGAGGTGGTGTGCAAGATTCGCGCCCAAGGCACTGGAATTCTGCAGGAAGTGCAGAGCAGAAACCGTGTGTGCAGAGGTAAATCCGGGGGCGAAAACCCAGGGGAGGCCGGCTGCGAAGAAGCAGAGACCGCCGATCCATGCACCCAGCGAGGAACGCTTGAATGCTTCAAATAGTGCGATAACTGCGACGAATGCGATGGCGACTTCGGTGATAGCAAGCCAGTTGATCACACCGGTTGCTGCCGGATTGCCCTCGGGAAGTGTCATCCGAGCGCCGGCATCGGCAATGAGGTACCAGGTGATAGGCAGAGCAAAGATGCCCAGGGCCAATGAGCTCCAGTGAGCAGCCGCGCGAGAAGGCATTTCAGGAACGACGGTTGCGCCCTCGAAAAGGGCATCGTCGAGGCTCTCGGGAGTCTCTTGAGGAACGGTACGTTCGCCGCTGTCTTCACGAGGCTTCCACGAGGCTTCGGTCGTTGCGCTTTCCGCTGCCGGAGCAATGAATGCACGCCTACGAACCTGGGTGCTTTCAACCTCGTCCTCAGGTTCCTCGGTGGTTTCGGGCTGAGTAGGTGTGCGGCGTGAAAGGGCGTCGGGAACCTCGGTCACCGAAGGAGAGTCCTCAGGCTCTTCTTCCGCGGCTTCGGAAGTGGCCGGGATCGTCGTGGTGTGTGCGGAGTCGGCAGCTTCCTCAGATTCTTCGAGGGATGCATCCTCGGGCTCTGCGTTGTCCTCAGTAGTTTCCTCAGTCTTTTCCGAGGCCGGCTCAGCATCGACGTCATCGTGGGAAGTGTGCTCAGACTCGGTCACGGTGTCCTCAGCGTGCGCGGAGTCGTGGCTATCGTCGTACGAGGCTTCTTCGCTCGAGGGCTCGTCTGAAGAGGATTCCTCGCTCTGGGCATCTTGTTGTTCCTGGGCTGACTCGGGCTCTGCCTCGGAATGCTCAGACGTCGAACGCTGTGCAAGAGCATCGTCCACGGATGTTGGGGTGACACCCATGTGAACGGGTTCAACCTGACTGGTTTCGGTGACTGATGCGCCACCGACGATGTCTTCGGCTGCAGATGCCTCACCGGGAAGGGTGACTTCTTCACCGGTCAGTGGTGTTTCCTCACCGGTAGGGGTGTAATCGGTATCTTCCGTCACCTTGTCAACGTCTTCCTTGTGTTCCTGATCAGACATGAGACCTCCTCTTCTCGTGCTGACGATAACGAGAAAACGAATAGTTTTGGGGATTACCCGCCGAGAAGCGCTGGATTATGCGACTTGGTCGGAGTTTGATGCGTCGTTGGGAGCGTAGCGACGAGCCCAGTAAATTCCCAAGGTCGAGGCCGCAAGGATCATTCCGTAGGCGGAAATAGTCGATGCGGACATCAAAATCTGGGTTCCCATTGATTTTCCGGGGGTCACGACGGCACCTGAGAGGCTTGTTCCAACGGGAATCAGAAGGAAGGCGGGGATGATGTATGTCCAAGCGACGACCTGAGGGCCGATCATTGACCAGCGCGAAACAAGCGTGATGAGTCCCAACATGACGGCAACTGCGATGCCCTCCGATGTGTGCATGGGAGTTTGTGCAATCACAGCGTGCAGTCCGCTGGCAGCCATTGGAAGCGAATCGGCAGGCGCACAGCGAACGAGAAGGACGACGGCAATAACTCCCAGTGGAAGTGAAGCTACCGCCACTGCGATTCGCTCACCCTGGTGGCGTTGAAAGGACATCAGCTGATCGGAATCCGGGCTGTTTTCGCGTGCGCGATGAGTCAGGGCCAAGGCAACGCCGCCGCCAAAAAGGATTGCAGCTACGCATATGGGGTAGAGATTCCAGGTTTGTGCGGCGGAAATATCGTTGGTTGAAAGGTTTGAGGCCACAAGGAAGTGGACCTGGAGGTAGCCAAAGGTCTGCAAGAAACCAATGGCAAGTGCCCATGTGGCAGCAATAAACATGCCAATGGAATTGCGCTCACAGTTGATAGAAATCATGGCCAGAAGAATGGCCGAAAAAGCCATGCCAATCATGCCCTCCACCGAGGCCAAAGGGACGCCAATCGCAGCTCGCGCCTGAAGATCTGCGAGCGACATTCCCATGAGGATCAGGGCAAGGGGCGCAAAGATGACAGCGAAGATCGCTGGACGCAAGATAGCGCCGACCGGGAGGGACAATCTGGACATATATCAAGTATGCCGGTACTAGCTGGGAATTGAGCGGCGTGCCCAATAGCCGATGCCTATTCCTCCTGCCAAAGCAATGGGGATCATTGCACGGGCAAGGCGGGCGCGCTTTCGACCCCGGATTCGCACTGTTCGTGTAAAGGTCAGACTCGGCCATTCGCGCTCGCGTGCAACCGCCGCAAGCGCTCGATCGGGATTCACTGCCCTTGGGTTTCCCACTAATTCGAGCATCGGCAGGTCAGAGATGGAATCGCTGTACGCAAAGGATTCATTCAAGTCCCAGCCGCGCTCGCTGGCCAGAGCTGCGCAGGCCTGGGCTTTTCCTTCCCCGTGGTTGAAATGGGTGATGGTTCCGTCGGCCAAGCCGTCCTGACCCTGCCCGACGATCGTGGATAAAGCATCGGGGATCGAAAGCAGGTGCGCGATGGGGCGAACGATCTCTAGCGGTGAGGCAGATGCGATGACAACGTGGTGGCCCAGGAGTCGATGGTGATCGATCAGTGCCAATGCTTCCCTGTAACACAGAGGTGCAATCGTTGAATTTGTCACGTTATTGACGATTTTTTCAACGTACTGTGGATCCCAGCCTCGAGTGAGCTCCCCCAAGGCATGCATCATCGAGCGCATTCGTTCATCATCAGCACCCGTGAAGAGGTAGGGAAGTTGGACAAGGGTTGCCCGTAGGGAATCCCAGCGGCTCATGACTCCCGCGTGAACCAGCGGGCTGCTCAGCGCCATTGCCGAGGCCGTGGCCAAGATGGTCTTGTCAAGATCGAAAAAGGCCGCGATACGGGTATCACCTTCTAGGTGTTGGTTAGCGCCGGGCAGGGTTGGCTTTGGAATTCCTGTGTTGTCATTGAGGATGCTCATCGTTGACACCTTGGCTTAATGCGGAAACAGCAGTGTTATCCACAGGGGTGGGATTGGCTCTAGTTTTCCACAGATTCCGCGGACGTGGTGGTATTGCGCGAAAAGAAAATTCACGCTTGCACCATGAACAGCGAAGGTTACGTTGCATTTTGGGCACTTTCTCAAGGTGCTGAGCAATCATTGCGTGCGGTCTGTGCTCTGGTGGGGATTAATACTCGCGAGTGCCACCCAGAAGAATGTGAGCACACAGAATTCCGTGTTGAGGAAGTGATCTGCGCTGTCCTTGGTAGGAGCGAAGATCGAGCCCGGTGGGAGCACCGCGGAATCCACGTGTTGGTGATTGGCGATTCGCTGCGTCTTCCAGGTTGTGAGAAGGCGATCGGGCAGTTGATCCTTGCTGATCATGCGCGTCGGCAGGCTATGGTTCCGCCATATTCTTCTCACCTTTGTGTGGGAATCGCAGGTTGGAGCGGGGGAGTAGGGGTCTCTGCTCTTGCCTGGGATCTGTGCGTGGACACGGGAAGTGTTTTGGTGAATTGCTCGGGACCTGGACCCGCACGAGGCCGTGGCGGACACATCCTTGTTCCCGAGGATGGGCAGGTGGCTTGGTCGCGCTTGAGTAGAGGCGAGCGTTATTTCCTTCCCTCGATCGCGAATAGTCTTCCCTGCGCTCAGGGGGTGTCTTTTATTGGCGGAGATTCACGCTGCTATGCCGATTCTGATGACGAGCGACTCCCGGGGCTTCTTGCCGCTTTGCGTGAAACTCGCAGTGTGGTGTGTGATCTGGGGAAATGGGGAGCAAGGTGTGACCAGACTGCGAGGAATTTTGATGCGCTCATTCTTATAGGTCTGGGAGATGCTGTTGGAGCTGCGCGTCTGTGTGCTCTCAGCGCGTCATTTCCATTTCCGTGTCGAAGTTTTCTCTTAATCGCGCCACCTCCACGTGGTGGATTCTTTTCACGAACTCCACTTAGCGGGCACATCTCTTCGACTCAAATCACTCAAATTACCCACACCGAAGGAATGGGGGTGCATCCAGCGGGGATGAGGCCTCGGCAGGGGCGGAAAGGAAGACGTGCCCGCTTGCGACTGTGGGAACAGATTGTGGAGCGCACGCAATGAGTCTGATCGACGATTGCCTTTTAGCAGCGCATTCGGGAAAGGACGACGACCAAGCCGCGATACCTATCAAAGCTGTTGGGATGGGAATCGATGAGCTTGGTACGCATTTGGAAGAACTCGAAGCTCGTTTCAATGGCTTGGGAAAGATCTTGGCTCCCTTGATTCACCTTCCCGGAATTACGGATATCTTGGTGAATTCCACGCAGGTGTGGGCCGATTGCGGGCAGGGGGTTCAGCCGGCTGGATGCTCTTTTGACAGTGAAGAAGAAGTACGTGAACTGGCCGTCACAATGGCAGGAATCTGCGGAAAGCGTTTAGATGATGCGGCTCCGATCGTCGATGGAGTCTTACCCATGGGGATTCGTCTTCACGCGGTTATCCCACCACTTTCTGGTGGGGGAACTCTGATTTCCCTGAGGATTCCAGCAAGAAATGGGCTCAGCATTGAGCAGATGCGTGAGATGGGAAGTATAGACAACTCCTCATATCAGGTGTTGATGCGTGCCCTTGATATGCGCTGCAACATCCTTATTTCTGGTGCTACGGGGAGCGGGAAAACCACTCTGCTTGCTGCACTTTTGGGCGCGTTGCCCGATTCTCAGAGGCTGATCTGTATCGAGGAAATGAGCGAATTAAATCCTGAACATCCCCATGTTGTTCACCTTCAAGCCAGACAGGCTAATGCTCAGGGGCGCGGGGAAGTGAGTCTTTCGGAACTGGTCCGAGCTGCCATGCGTATGAGGCCGGACCGCATCGTTTTAGGGGAATGTAGAGGTATCGAAGTTCGTGACATTATGACTGCTTTGAATACCGGGCACCGCGGAAGTTTTGCCACGATTCATGCGAATACTCCCGCAGAAGTTCCCGCCCGACTTGCGGCATTGGGAGCGCTCGCGGGAATGGATGCTCGGGCAACGGATCTGCAGGCAAAGGCAGCATTTCAGGTAGTTGTCCATATGGAGCGTGTTGCTCATGGTCCAAAGCGCGGCACCCGCCAGCTGACACAGATCGGGATTTTTGGGATGGAAAATGGGGTACTTGCGTGCAATTGTGCCTATCGATGTGATTGCCGAGGCCGCGGCACCCCCGGACCAGCGTGGGAAGGACTGCGCGCATTGCTTACTGAGGGCCCCTGATGCAGGCCAGGACATTTCGGCGTGTTCTGATGTGGGATCCGCATCCATTAACGCGAGGGCAGCAGCGATTCTGGTCGAATCTGCAGCGCGTACAGACTCTATCGTGGAGGGTAAGTACTTCATATTCCGGGATTAGTGAAGCGGCTCAATCTCTGCGAAAAGTCAGTGCTTTGGTTCGTGCCGGGTTGCCCGCGCGTGATGCATGGCTGCAAGTGGGAGAGGGAGAAGAAGGAGTGCCCTATGGGGTTGCTTCCATTGTTCTCAAGCAGGCTGGAGAGCACGCGCGTATGGTTACTGCAGCCTGCGCCGTCTCCTACGAATTAGGTGCTCCTTTGTCAGCAGTTTTGGATGCGTTGGCACAAAACTTCGATGATATTGAGAGCATTCAAAAGGCGCGGCGAGTTGCTGGGGCAGGCCCCGCCCTATCCGCAAAGATCCTCAACTTACTGCCACTGCTGGCACTGGTCGCGGTATTCATCATGGGGATTAACCCATTTCCTGTGCTTGTTGACGGGGGAGTGGGTTCGATGTGCGCAGTCATCGGGCTGTCATTCTTGGGAGCGGGTCGATGGGTCTCACTTCGTCTGATACGCCGATCGTCACGTCAATGGGAGGAGAGCGCTCAGGAAGATATCGCAATCATCTCTGAGCTGGTAATTGCTGCATTGGATTCAGGAGTCTCCATTCCTCGAGCTTTGGAGTGCATTGGACGTTCAGCACAAATTGAAGAGCTGGTGAGAGCCGCCAGTTGTTTGACTCTTGGTGTGAGATGGAATCGCGCCTGGGAGGGATGCAGTGAGGGGATAACAAGGATTGCCGAGGTGCTACGAGAAGCATGGGCGCGTGGAGCATCGGTTGATCATCAGTTGCATGCCTTAGCGGAAGCGAGCAGAGATCAAAGACTGAGTGATGCGCGTGCTGGAGCAGAGGAATTGGGAGTGAAATTGGTTGTGCCTTTAGGACTACTGATGTTGCCAGCCTTCATCTTCCTAGGGGTTGCACCGGTACTTCTGACAATGGCTCGAAATAGTTTCTGAGAAATCCTGCGAATGCTATCCACAGTTTCTGTGTGCCGACGATTCATCCACAATTTTCGAGGCTGCGAAGATTTACGAGAGCTTCTTGGCGCACTCTCAAGACATGGGAACGAAGAGAAAGGAAAGGCCCATGTCGACGGAAGAAACACTTCACGACGATCGTGATCCCAAGAGTGAAATGATGACAGATCCAGAAGAAGGATCGACAACGGTCGAATATGCGATTGGGGCATTGGCAACAGCGGGTTTCGCCGGTTTGCTCTTAGTGGTTTTAAAGTCCGGTGTCGTTCAATCTGCCCTTGAACAGCTCATTAGCTCTGCGTTGAGCATTTCATGAAACTGAGGTGCGGCCGCTCAATGCCGTCATCCGAAACGCATTCGGATGACGGCATGGTCAGCGTTGAAATTGCTCTGGGAACCTTCTCGGTAGTCATCATGATTGCACTTGTGCTCTCGGTCTTCGCTGCTGCTATGACCACCCAGAATCTGTGTACTGCGCTTTCGGCGGGCATTCGCGAAAATGCTCGTGGAGGGAACGGGCAGGAAACTGCAAAAGTGATGTCTGCTCGAACATCAGGGGCTCACTTTGAGTTCTCCGCAGACGAAAGGTGGGTCTACGGCAAGGCGCAAGCTCCCTATAGAGGCCCCGCGGGAATGATCGGCTTGAACGCGCAGTGCAGGTATCAGATGTTGCGCGAAAGCACCGTGGTTGGCGGTGATTGAGAATGGGCGAGAAAACGGATTCGGATGAAGGGTCCGGGACAATCATGGTGGTTGGAGTTCTGGCTGCGCTAGCCGTTCTTGCCTGCAGCGCACTGGCGTATATTGCTCTTCTTGCGGCGGGGAATCGAGCCCAGAATATTGCGGATCTCAGTGCCTTGGCGGGAGCAGATGTTTCCGCAACGGCTCAGTGGGAATCGGTTGAGGAAAAAGCCTGTCGTGCAGCAAATGAGGTTGCTCAAGAAAATGGAGCAATGCTGAGCTCATGTCACTGCGAAAGTGTCGACACGATCGTCACGGTGCGTGTGAGCAGTGGGTGGGGATGGAATGTCTCCCGCTCGGCTCGAGCGGGAGTTGATAATGAAAGTGCTGTAGATGCACTTGAGGGGCCTGCCCCCCGGCTGGCCCCTCAAGCATCCCATCAACACAGTGCGAGTTTCCCGAAAAGTCTTTCGGTGTGGCATCCCCACTTAAGTGGGGTCCAACTCTCGATGACTTAAATATAGGAAGTCATACTGTGTGGATACTATTTTGTATCTGGAAGTTTTCTGGGAATTTCTTCGAAAGGCGAATGCTCGACGAGGAAGCTCAAGAGGAGCTCTGCACCGGACTTTGAGAGTGGTTCATTCCCGTTTCCACACTTTGGAGACTGGACACACCGGGGGCATCCGTCATGGCATTGGCACTCGGAAACAGCCTGACAGGTGCGTTCCATCCAAACACGTGCGTGGGCGAAACCGTAATGCGCATAGCCCGCTCCACCCGGATAAGCATCGTGAACAAAAACAGTTGGTAAATCGGTATCGGTGTGGAGATTTGTCGAAAGCCCACCTAAATCCCAACGGTCGCAATTTGCCAGTAGGGGAAGAAGAGCAATCGAGGCATGCTCTGCTGCGTGGAGCGTCCCTAAGACATCGCCTTTATCGATCCCGATCGCTGCCATTGTTGCTGGGCTCAAGGTGTACCAGCAGGCCTGGGTGCGTAAAGTGCGCTCCGGCATATCGAGTTGAGTATTTGAGATGTATTCCAGCCCTGGAAGTCGAAGGAGGTCGAAATCGGTGACCTGACGGGTGACATCAACAGTTCCTCGATACCAGTGAACAAGAGAATCTGGGCTGACCCATTCTTCATCAACACTGATAACTCGCAATGTGGTTGCATCTTGCGCCCTGGTCCTGAGCGGTGTGCGGACTTCTTCGACGTAGGCGATACGTGTGGGTCCTTCTTCGAGAGAGAGGACGTGGAAGGTTCGTCCCTGATGCACGTAGATCGCATCGGGAAACACCTGTGAATCCGCGGAATCTTGGGGGACAGAACCGATGATGCTTCCGCTTCGTGTATCGACAATTTGAACATCGCCACCACTGCCGCGGATCTGGATTTTCTCCCATGGGCCATCAGAAGAGCTGACATTCCAGCGCCAGCCGCCACTTCGATGGACTAGTAGCCCTTCCTGACCGAGCTCAGCTAAAAGGGCGGGAGCTCCACTTCCGAAAACCGCGATCGCCTCGTCGTTGGGAAGAGGGAGTTCGGCTGCAGCCGCGCACAGGTGGTCTCGCAAGACCCAGGGGTTTTGAGGATCTAATACCGCTGCCTCGACAGGGGAAAAAATCTCATCGCTGTGATGAACAAGGAACGAATCAAGGGGGTTGTCACCAGCAATAAGAACAGAAATACCATCTGCCCCGGCACGTCCGGAGCGGCCAACCTGTTGCCAAAATGATGCGCGAGTCCCAGGCCACCCTGCCGTGATGGTGACATCAAGCCCAGAGATGTCGATACCCATTTCTAAGGCAGAGGTCGTTGCAAGTGCGCGTAATCGACCCGAACGCAGTGCAGATTCTAGGGTGCGGCGTTCTTCGGGAAGGAAGCCTCCTCTATACGCAGCGACGGTCGAGGCTAATTCTGGAACGTCGCGGAGTTTGTCGCGGGTTTGGGCGGCGACGGCCTCGGCACCACCGCGTGAGCGAACAAAGGTCAGCAGGCGAGCATTGGCGCGAATGAGTTCTGCACACAGAAGCGAAGCCTCGGTTTGGGCGGAAAGACGCTGAGTTGGAGCTTCAAGAACCGTTTCTTCGCCGGCCTCGGCGCCGCGAAGAGCAGAGAGGAAGGCATCAATTGATACGTCTTCTTCGCGGGGAACCTCGCGGCCCTCCCACATAAAGATGTGGTGAGTTCCGCGTCCGGAAGTATCGTCTGTGATCGCGTCGATGTTTTCGCGCCCAATCATTGTCTGAGCAACGGATTGCGGATCGGCCAGAGTCGCGGACATCATAATGACCTGGACGTCTGCACCAAGGTGGTGCGCAATCCTTAAAAGTCGGCGTAAAACCAGAGAAATATGGCTACCGCTGACGCCTCGCCACTGGTGCATTTCGTCAACAATCACGTAGCGCAGCGATGCTAAAAAGCGAGTCCAGCACTCATGACGGGGGAGCATGACGTAGTGCAGGTAGTCCGGGTTCGTTAGGACGATATCGGCGTTTGCGCGAGCCCATTCCTTGGCTTCGCGGGGAGTATCCCCATCGGCAAGTGCAAGGGCGACGTCATGTTCAAGGCCGTCAACAAGACGGTTGAGCGAATGAAGCTGGTCTGCTGCAAGCGCTTTGGTTGGTGAGAGGTAAAGGCAGCTTGGACGCCGGTGAATATCGGAGATTCTGTTGGAGTCATCGGCTTGAACCAGGTCTGAAAGAATCGGTGTCCATGCGACCAGAGACTTGCCCGATCCCGTACCGGTTGCAACGACAACATCGCGTCCGGAATGGATCGACTCAAGGGCTTGCACTTGGTGAAGCCATGGTTCATCAACTTCGCTTTGGTGCCACGCTGACACGACAGGGGTGGGAATCCACTCGGGCCACGGTGAAGTTTGTGCATCTTGGGCAGGAAGGCAGCGGTAATCGACAAACTGACCCTGCATGCCTCGGGAGCGGATGATCTCGAGCAGGTCCTCAGAGCGTGAATCCATCAGAGCCCGAAAGCGGCACCACTATGAGCGGAGCGTCCCTCGGCCTCGGCATCAGTGGAGGCAGGGCTACCTGGCTGAGGATGCGCGAAGGACTCAGCGGAGGCCGAGGCCTCGGGCGAAGCAGAGTAGGGAGTTGCCTCTGGAGCGACCCATCCCAAGGTCTGGGTTGCGGCCTCTTGCATGTAACGGATCGCGTCAATTCCGGTTGAAATACCTGCGCCCAGGTGGTCAGTGAGCTGCTGATCCGACAGACCGGCAGAAGTGTCAACGGCGAAATCGGCGCACACCTGAAGAGAGCCGGCGGGGTCCAACATCCAATAAACCGTTGGGAAATACTTCTCGCGGTTCCATGAATCAGCTGCGGCGAAAAGTGGATGGCCGGCCTTTTCGGCGTCAAAGTCGGTATCCCAGACCGCGCGAATCGACAGGAATCGCTCGGAAGAATCCATGCTGAGTAGGAAAGGTACCCCGTCGAAAACGGCGCCAGCAGCGCGGTTTTCCGCCAAAACATCAGCTTGGAACTGCAGCTCAGAAAGCGTGCGCATTAAGCGATCGAAAGTCACTTTGTACGGAGTGATCGAATCCTTGGGTACGGGATAGGGTCCCGGAAGCGTGCTCATGATCGATCTCCCTGGTGGAGCGAGATGGTGTTCGCCTCGCTAGATGACTCTTGATCCGAATCTTCGTCACTCCACGTGACGAATTCGGGAAGGGTTTCTTCAAGATCGGAGAAGAAACCCATGATCATCGACATTGAAGTTTCGAAGAAGGTATCGAGCTGGGCTTCCGAAAGACCGTTTGTCGCAACGATGTCGCATTCGGCGATCAGCCCGTAGCGTTGGCCATCTTCGAAAGGAGCCAAGTACGCCTTCGGGCCTGTACGCGTTGCATTGCAGCGCCGAACTTCTTCCATGAGCGACGCAAATTCGGCATCATCATTGGCAATTCCACGCCAGTGCGCACGCAATTGCAGGATGTGGGGGTTTGAGGTGTTCCAGAAATAGATCGCATTTCGTGTCGGAACAGCGAGTTCTTCGTCTGAAGATTCACCAAAATTCAGATCGTGACCGTGCAAGACAGCGCGAATGCGGTCGGTGTTGACCGGAGAAATCGACACGTAGCACCCCTGATCCGAGTCGGTAGTGGCATTGAGTAGCAGTGACTCACGCCTGTTGACTCCTCCACTCTAACCGAATGACCGGAGCGCGGCTCGAGATAGAAGCTTGAGAATGCGACAAAATGTTACCTCAATCAACCGAGGAAAAACCAAGTGTTCCAATAGAAAATGCCCTAGATGGGTGACTAAAATAAGACCTTCGAAGAACGCGGAACGAGACAGTTGCCACCTAGTTGGTTGTCGCACGAGGGAAGGGGGGAGACAATGAGCGACCGCATTCCCGGTTATCCTGATCCTTCCTTTAATTCCGAAGAATCCGAGGCCTACGCACCCTCAGAGGATGCCGCAGAGGTTCCGGAAGCGCTCGCGGCCTCGTCAAGGCGATTCTCTGGCCCCCAGGGCTCAGGTAGTGCCACTTCTGAAACACCCTCTTCTGGTGCTGGACGGCGACCGAACATTCGCCAATCAAGCCCGCGTGGTGGTAGTGCGCGTGCCGGTGTGGGTGCTGCTCGGAGCGCCCCAAGGACTGTGGCTCCCGGCTACCGTCCTCGCCTCGTGCGTCGACTTTTTGCTGCGGGAGGGTGCGCACTCTTCAGCATCCTTGTCGCTTGGGTTGCCGTCTTCACTGTTACAGGCCAGGCGATTGACACCTTGTCGATGGAAGCTGCCATGCGCTGGGCTGAGCCCTTAGGCGCTGTGGGAAGCACCGTAACGCACATTATTTCGGTTCCTGCGATGGTCGCTGTTGGTGGCCTGATTGTCTTGATTGCGTGGTTGCGCCGTCGTCCAACACTGGCTGGTCGCGCTCTGGGCATGATTGTTGCGGCTAATACGACGACTCAGGTTGCGAAGCTGCTCATTGATCGCCCGGATTTCCACGTGTCGGCAGCCATTTTGAATTCGCTTCCTTCGGGACATACGACAGTTGCAATGTCCCTTGCTCTGGCATTGGTGATGATTGCCCCCGAATGGTTCCGAGGCCCCGCAGCGTGGATCGGGTATATCTGGACATCCTTGGTGGGTATCTCCGTCATGGTTTTTGGCTGGCACCGCCCCGCCGATGTTCTTGTCGCTATGGCAATCTGCGGCTTTTGGGCACTGATCTTGTGTCCGCTGGAGACCCGCGTTCGCCATGGCGTGTCTGTCCAAAAAGCTATGGCTGTCATTGCAATGGCCAGCGCACTCATCACAGTTTTGGGAGTTGTCTATTCTGTGTGGGCGCTTACTCCCAATGATCTGGCACAAATGGGTTCGGGCGGAATCACCTACGCAGAATTTTTGGATGCTCTTCCGCGTCGTGCGCATATTCTTGCCGGGATTTCATCTTTTGCCGTTGTCGCTGTTGCAGGTTTTGTTATTCACGAGGTTGACCGACTTTCGGCGAAATAGTGCCGTTTTTGAGTCGAAAGCGCGCTCGCTTTAGTTTCATTTAACTTATTCGCAAGCTATTCAGACACTCGCGCAATGCGTTCACCCACTTTCGTAATTTGCGCATTTTTGTCGAATGACAACACGCCGCATGTCGTAGCTACACCTTTCCGATAACCACTAGATATTGTGGGACGCGTTCGTCTCGCGCACTAGATATTGTGCCCCCACCACGATGTCAGTGTTGAAGCTCGGAAAGGAAAACCGTGACTACATCTCCCACAACACGCTATGACATCGATGCGATCTCGACCGTCGAGGAATACCTTGACCGCTCCGATTGGCGCGTTAATGCAAACGCCAATCAGGGCTACTCACTGGGTGGCTTGATCTTGAACTCTGCCGGCAAGATGATCGCGAACTACTGGCTGGAGCGCGTCTATTCCCCCGAAGCGGGAGCCGCACACCGCAGCGGCGACATCCACATCCACGATCTTGATATGTTCGCGGGTTACTGCGCGGGATGGTCGCTCAAGCGACTGATCCAAGAAGGTTTCAACGGGGTCAGCGGCGCCATCGCCTCGGCACCCCCGAAGCACTTTTCTTCGGCGTGCGGACAGATCGTGAACTTCCTTGGAACTTTGCAAAACGAATGGGCGGGAGCGCAGGCCTTCTCCTCCTTTGATACCTACATGGCCCCCTTCGTTCGCCTGGACAACATGACCTACGAGCAGATCGTCCAGAGCATGCAGGAATTGATCTACAACCTCAACGTTCCTTCGCGCTGGGGCAGCCAGTGCCCCTTCACGAATCTCACCTTCGATTGGACCTGTCCGGATGATCTGGCCGATGAGTACCCCCTCATTGGCGACGAAGTTGTGGACTTTACTTATGGCGAGCTCCAAGAGGAAATGAACCTCATTAACCGCGCATTCATTGAGGTCATGACGGGGGGAGACGCAGATGGCCGTGTCTTCACTTTCCCGATTCCGACCTACAACATGACTCCCGATTTTGATTGGGAGGGCGAAAATGTTGACGCGCTTTTCGAGATGACCGCAAAGTACGGCCTTCCCTACTTCCAGAACTTCATTAATTCCGACTTGGATCCCCACATGATCCGCTCGATGTGCTGCCGCCTGCAGTTGGACCTGCGTGAATTGCTCAAGCGCGGTAATGGCTTATTTGGTTCCGCAGAACTGACGGGCTCCATCGGTGTCGTCACGATCAATATGGCGCGTCTGGGCTACCGTTTCGCGGGCGACATGGACGGCCTCGTTAAAGAATTGGATCACTTGATTGACCTGGGTTCTCAGACCCTGGAAGCCAAGCGTGAAACCATTCAGTTCCACATGGACCGCGGCTTGTTCCCCTACTCGAAGCGCTACTTGGGACATTTGAACAATCACTTCTCCACCATCGGCGTCAACGGCATGAACGAGATGGTCCGAAACTTCACGGGAGACCAGTACGACATCACCGATAAGTTCGGTTTTGAGATGTGCTGCTCGATCCTCGATCACATCCGTGAGCGCATGGTTGAACTCCAAGAGGCCACCGGCCACATGTACAACCTCGAGGCAACCCCCGCTGAAGGCACGACCTACCGCTTCGCGAAGGCCGACCGCCTCCACTACCCGGGCATCCTCCAGGCCGGCACCGATGAGCAGCCCTACTACACGAACTCCTCGCAGCTTCCCGTTGGTTACACCGACGATCCTTTCCAAGCGTTGGAAGATCAGGAAGTTTTGCAGGGTAAGTACACGGGCGGCACGGTTTTGCACCTCTACATGGGCGAGCGTATGAGCTCGGGT
>ERZ773031.681-NODE-681-length-18073-cov-8.300588_pt1 | contig 18073 bp, 20 predicted proteins | sample MGYA00511666_ERZ773031 | MGnify/ENA primary metagenome ERZ773031 (study PRJEB29015, sample SAMEA2738135) | human oral metagenome | biome: human oral; feature: human-associated habitat; material: saliva | place: China | collected 2250 ...
GAGCAGCGGACTTTTAATCCGTTGGTCGAAGGTTCGAATCCTTCACGACCCACCATCCATTTATCAAATCATTTTTAACCGGTTGGGTTGTTAGCTCAGTTGGTAGAGCAGCGGACTCTTAATCCGTCGGTCGAGAGTTCGATCCTCTCACAGCCCACCAGTCAAAATCCTACTGACTCTGATTTCTGAATAAATTTACAAAAAAAGTAAAATATTTTTAAATTCTTGACTATATTTGGCGGTTATTATGGTAGAATATCCACAACTTTAAGTCGGGCATAAAAATGTTACAAAATATTCGTATTATTTTGGTTGAAACATCACACAGTGGGAACATCGGTTCTGCTGCACGTGCGATGAAAACGATGGGATTATCCAATCTCTATTTAGTATCACCAAAATCGGTGGATGAACAATCTATTGCATTAGCCGCTGGCGCAGATGACCTCGTTCGAAATGCCCAAATTGTCGATACTTTTGAGCAAGCAATAGAAGATTGCTCTTTGGTAATTGGTACCAGTGCGAGATTGCGTCATTTACAGAGTACGTTGATTGAACCTAGAGAATGTGCCGAGAAAGCCTGTGCTCATCAAGGCCAAGTAGCGATTGTGTTCGGTCGTGAGCGTGTTGGGCTCACAAATGAAGAATTACTTAAATGTCATTATCATTTAAATATTCCCGCTAACCCTGAATATTCCTCGCTAAATCTAGCGATGGCCGTACAGTTAGTGAGTTATGAAATGCGGATGGCATTTTTAGCTAAAGAAAGAACGGAAAGTACACTTTCTACAATAGAAAATATCTATCCGACAGCGCAAGAAATGGAGTATTTTTTTGCGCATACGGAACAGGTATATCAATCACTTGGTTTTATTCAAAATCAAGGTGTTATACAAAAGTTAAGACGGCTTTATAACCGTTCTTCTCTCGAAAAAAATGAATTAAATATCTTGCGTGGAATGCTAAGTGCGGTCGAAAAACGCCTTAATCTGCAAAAAGACTAAAATTGACTATCATAGTCAGATATGTAAACTATCCAAACGACGATTAATAGGGATGCTTTATGAAACTTACATCTAAAGGACGATACGCGGTTACCGCAATTTTAGATATCGCATTACACGCAGGGACAGATCCAGTTTGTTTAGCGGATATCTCAGAACGTCAAAATATTTCACTTTCTTATCTTGAGCAATTATTTGCAAAATTGCGTCGTGGTGGATTAGTAAAAAGCGTTCGTGGTCCAGGTGGTGGCTATCGTTTAGCTTTGCCAACTGATCAAATTTCTATCGGTATGGTGATCTCTGCCGTAAACGAGAACATTAATGTCACAAAATGCCTTGGAAAGGGAAATTGTAAAGGTGGAGTTGAATGTTTAACTCATACTTTATGGCAAGATTTAAGTGATCGCATTACTGATTTTTTAGATCAGATCACTTTAGCAGAGCTTGTGGAGAAAAAATCAGGAAAACATAAAGCTCACAAAGATTTTGATGATTTGGTTGTTGTTAACCAATAATAGGAAAGTAGATCAAAGTGCGGTCAAAATGATGGCATTTTTGGTAGTTATTTAGGAGTGAAAATGAAATTACCAATTTATTTAGATTATGCAGCAACATGTCCAGTTGATGAACGTGTGGCTAAAAAAATGATGGAATATTTAACCATTGATGGTGTATTCGGTAATCCAGCATCTCGTTCACATAAATTTGGCTGGCAAGCTGAAGAAGCCGTTGATATTGCACGTAATCAAATTGCGGATTTGATTGGCGCAGACTCACGTGAGATCGTGTTTACTTCTGGCGCAACAGAAGCAGATAACCTTGCAATTAAAGGTGCAGCGCACTTTTATCAAACAAAAGGTAAACACATTATTACTTGCAAAACTGAACACAAAGCCGTATTGGATACTTGTCGTCAGTTAGAGCGTGAAGGCTTTGAAGTCACTTATTTAGATCCAGAAGAAGATGGTTTAATCGATCTTGAGAAATTTAAAGCAGCATTGCGTCCAGACACAATTGTTGTGTCAATTATGCATGTGAATAATGAGATTGGCGTGATTCAAGATATTAAAGCAATTGGTGAGCTTTGCCGTGCAAACAAAACCATTTTCCACGTAGATGCAACACAAAGTGTAGGTAAAGTCGAAATCAATCTCGCGGAATTACAGGTTGATTTAATGTCAATGTCTAGCCACAAATTGTACGGACCAAAAGGGATTGGTGCACTATATGTATGCCGTAAACCGCGTGTTCGTTTAGAAGCGATTATCCATGGTGGTGGTCACGAACGTGGTATGCGTTCAGGTACATTACCAGTACACCAAATCGTTGGTATGGGTGAAGCATATCGCATTGCAAAAGAAGAAATGGATACTGAAATGCCACGTATCCGAGCATTGCGCGATCGTTTATACAATGGTCTTAAAGACATTGAAGAAACCTATGTAAATGGTTCAATGGAACACCGCGTAGCGAATAATTTGAATATCAGCTTTAACTATGTTGAAGGTGAGTCATTAATGATGGCATTACGTGATATCGCAGTATCTTCTGGTTCTGCTTGTACGTCTGCAAGTTTAGAGCCATCTTATGTATTACGTGCATTAGGTCGTAATGATGAATTGGCACATAGCTCAATTCGTTTCACGCTTGGTCGTTGGACCACTGAAGAAGAAATTGATTACACCATTAATTTAATGCATGGTGCAGTAGCGAAACTTCGTGAATTATCCCCACTTTGGGATATGTTCAAAGAAGGCATTGATTTAAATACTATTGAGTGGGCAGCCCACTAATTTTCAAGGCGGCTTGACCGCCTGATAGCAACTTATTTAGGAAAGGAAAATAATATGGCATACAGCGAAAAAGTTATCGATCATTACGAAAATCCACGCAATGTTGGTTCAATGGACAAAAAAGATAATTCTGTGGGCACCGGCATGGTGGGTGCGCCAGCTTGCGGTGATGTTATGCAGTTACAAATTAAAGTAAATGACAGCGGTATTATTGAAGATGCAAAATTCAAAACTTATGGTTGTGGTTCTGCGATTGCTTCTAGCTCTTTAATTACCGAGTGGGTAAAAGGCAAATCTTTAGATGAAGCAGGTGCAATCAAAAACAGCCAAATTGCGGAAGAACTTGAATTACCACCGGTAAAAGTTCACTGCTCAATCTTAGCTGAAGACGCAATTAAAGCCGCTATTGCTGACTACAAAAATAAACAAGGTAAGTAATCAAAAGTGCGGTCGAAAATGACCGCACTTTATACTTAATATATGAGCGTCGAGAAATTAAGCTCTTAGAAAGGTGCAGTTGTCATGACGTTAGAGAAAAAAATTGCGATTGCTAGTGTGGCATTATGTTTGCTTACATCACTTGCATTTTCCATTTATTTGGTATTTGTAGCTTCCTATTTGGATGAAGCAGAAACTTCAGTTCGGATTCAGATATTTTTGGGTATCCTAGCTTTGTCTTGGGGAGCAATGATTGCATCGTTTATTTTATATACGAGATTACGTAGTGCAGCAGTATCAGCGGCCGCTTTGCTTGCATTTGCTATCTATGTACTATTTATTTATTTATCTGTAAAAAATAGCGGTTCAGGTGGCCTATATATCTGGCTTGCATATTCTGTTTGGTGTGTCGCTTGCTTTATATTGTCAATGTTAATAGTGCTCTTTAAGCCGGCAATTTTTACTTGCTCAGCAAAATCAGCATTTTTCTCAACACTCATTATCAACGCAGCCTCTTTATCAATTGTGATACTTTAGACTGTGTAGGAACAATTTATGTCTATGACATTAGAGAAAAAAATTGCCATTGCTAGTGTGGCATTATGTTTGCTTACACCACTTGCACTTTTGCTCTATTTTGAGTTTACAAATTCCTATGAGATTAAAATCTCACTTCGGATTCAGTTATTTTTTCGTAACCTAGTAGTTTGGTTTTGGAGCCCAATGATCGCATCATTTATTTTATATACGAGATTACGTAGTGCTGCTGTAACGGCTTCAGCTTTATTGGCTTTTGCTCTTCATGTATTACTTTCTTATTTACTTGCAAAAGATGGCGGTTTTGGTGGCGAATTGATCTGGCTTCTATATTCTGTTTGGGGTGCAGTTTGCTTTGTATTGTCAAGTTTAATTGTGCTCTTTAAGCCTGCAATTTTTATCCGCTCCGCAAAATCAGCATTTTTCTCAACACTCATTATCAACCTATTGGCGGCACCTTTAGCAATAATGATATTTAAAACTATGTAGGAATAGATCATGTCTATAACATTAACTGAAAAAGCAGCAGAACGAGTTCGCACTTTTCTTGAAAATCGTGGAAAAGGCATTGGTTTACGCTTAGGTGTGAAAACATCAGGTTGTTCGGGTTTAGGCTATGTGCTTGAATTCGTGGATGTGCTCAATGATGACGATCTTGTTTTTGAGCAGCATGGCGTAAAAGTCATAGTCGATCCAAAAAGCTTGGTTTATTTAAATGGCATTGAGCTAGATTACGTTAAAGAAGGCTTGAATGAAGGCTTTAAATATAACAACCCGAACGTGAAAGAATCTTGTGGTTGTGGTGAGAGTTTCCACGTTTAAGGAATAGAAATGACCAATCCTTTTGCTATTTTTGATTTACCCGTTGCTTTTAATGTTGATCAAGCCCTTTTGTCTGAACGCTATTTAGTGCTTCAAAAGAGCTTGCACCCTGATAATTTTGTTACGGCAGATGCGCAAGAACAACGTATCGCAATTCAAAAGTCGACAGAAGTTAATGATGCATTAAAAACCTTGAAAGACCCGATTCTACGCGCAGAAGCGATTATTGCGTTAAATACGGGAGAAACACAGGATTTAGAGCAAAAGAGCACACAAGATATGGCATTCCTAATGCAGCAATTAGAATGGCGAGAAGAGCTCGAAAATATTGAGCAAAGCCAGGATGAAAATGCATTAGAATCCTTTGCGAAACGCGTTAAAAAAGAAACAAAAGAAATGTTGACCGCACTTGAAGAACAACTAAATGAGCAACAATGGTCAACTGCTGCACAGTTCTGTGATAAATTACGTTTTCTAAAAAAATTGGCGGATGAAATTAGCCAAGTAGAAGAACGTCTATTTGAATTATAATCTTGAGGGCGTTTAATACGCCCTTTTCGCTATTGATAAATGGGTAACTGCCCTCATACTAATGAAACTCGATTATGCAAACTTTAGAACAACTGACTGATGCCTCAAAATCTGCTTGGGGAACCATTTCCCAATGGATTGAGCATGCTCGTAATCATTGTGATGTGATTAAAAAAGATCAATCTAGTGCAGAACGTGAGCTTTTCACCATGCAAATGCCCACTTCTTCTCCAATGGGAGCGGTCATTTATGAAACTGGCGGCATTTTAATCCATCATGGTTGGTTGCGCATATTGGGGTCAGGCAGTTTTAAATTACCACGTGGATTAATGGACTGGAATTTCAGCAAATCCTTTAATCAATCAGGTGATAAACCCAAATATTTGCTTGTTGCGGACGATGTCATTGGTGGTTATTTTGCTTTAAATGGTGGCTCTTTAGGTTCTAATCTTGGCAAGATTTATTATTTTTCGCCAAAAGACTTAACTTGGCATGATTTAAATTTTACCTATACGGATTTCTTGGCTTGGGCATTAAATGGTGACATTGAAGCATTTTACCAAAATCTGTTTTGGCAAAATTGGCAAGAAGATGTAAAACAACTCGATGGTAACCACATGATTGTTTTTACACCAGAGCTTTCAGAAGATAAGACGACTGATATTAATCAGCGTGAACGACGCGAAGTCAACATTGAAACCCATTACAACGCAAGTTTCACCGAACAAGATAAATTTGCACAAGCTTATTCAGTGGCATAACGAGCCCTTAACGAATTAATTATTAGAGATAAAAAGAGATATGGCATTACTCCAAATTGCAGAGCCGGGACAAACGGCTGCACCACATCAACATCGTCTTGCGGTAGGGATTGATTTAGGTACAACAAACTCTTTAGTTGCCGCTGTACGTAGCGGTCAAGCCACCATTTTGAATGATGAACAAGACAGAAGCCTTGTCCCTTCAGTCGTTTATTATGGTGAAAATGAAAAACTTGTGGGTACTGAAGCATTTGCCAAAGCTGCAATTGATCCTAAAAATACGATTATTTCGGTTAAACGTTTGATTGGTCGTAGTCTTGCAGATGTGCAATCACGTTACACAAACTTACCCTATGAGTTTGTGGCAAGTGAAAATGGCTTGCCATTATTGGTGACGCATCAAGGTAAAAAAAGCCCAATTGAAGTCTCTGCAGATATTTTATCTCGTTTAAATCATATTGCAGAACAACGCCTTGCAGGTGAGCTTTCTGGTGTGGTGATTACTGTCCCTGCTTATTTTGATGATGCTCAACGCCAAAGTACGAAAGATGCAGCACGTCTTGCAGGGTTGAATGTATTACGTTTATTAAATGAACCTACTGCAGCAGCGGTCGCTTATGGCTTAGATAGCGGAAAAGAAGGCGTCATTGCTGTGTATGACTTAGGTGGCGGTACCTTTGATATCTCAATTTTACGCTTATCTAAAGGTGTATTTGAAGTCTTAGCAACAGGTGGGGATACCGCTTTAGGTGGTGATGATTTTGACCATTTAATTGCAGATTGGATTGTTGAACAAGCGGGTATTCAACCACAAAATGTAAATGAGCAGCGTGAGCTTTTAAGCTTAGCGACTCAGACTAAAATTGCTTTAACGAGTGAGCAAAGTGCGGTCATTTCTTGGCGCGGATTTGAAGGTGAGTTAAGTCGTGAGCAATTCAATGAATTAATCCACTCATTGGTAAAACGCTCTTTATTAACCTGCCGTCGAGCATTGAAAGATGCGCATGTTGAAGCTGAAGATGTGCAAGAAGTGGTTATGGTTGGAGGCTCAACTCGCGTGCCTTACGTACGTGAACAAGTGGGTGAATTCTTCGGTAAAACACCATTAACCTCTATCGACCCAGATAAAGTAGTGGCCTTAGGTGCGGCAATTCAAGCGGATATTTTAGTGGGCAACAAGAATGACAGTGATATGTTGTTACTCGATGTGGTGCCGCTTTCTTTAGGTATTGAAACCATGGGCGGTTTAGTGGAGAAAATTATTCCACGTAACACCACGATTCCAGTGGCTCGCGCGCAAGAATTTACCACTTTTAAAGATGGTCAAACTGCGATGACGGTACATGTGGTACAAGGTGAACGTGAGTTGGTGGATGATTGCCGTTCTTTAGGTCGTTTCACGTTGCGTGGTATTCCACCAATGGTAGCAGGCGCGGCCCATATTCGTGTGACTTATCAAGTGGATGCGGATGGCTTATTAAGTGTAACCGCCATGGAAAAATCCACAAAAGTCCAAGCATCGATTCAAATTAAGCCTTCTTATGGTTTAACGGATGAAGAAGTAACGGCAATGATTAAAGCTTCTTTTGATAATGCACAAGATGATATGCAAGCCCGTGAATTAGCCGAGCAACGTGTTGAGGCTGATCGTGTGATTGAAAGCGTGATTGTGGCATTACAACAAGATGGGGCTGAATTATTAACCGAGGCCGAATTCCACCAAATTGAAAATGCATTGAAACAATTAATGGATGTAAAAGAAGGAACAGATCGTCATGCTATCGTTCAGGGAATCAAAGCCCTTGATGTCGCGACTCAAGAATTTGCGGCAAGACGAATGAATAAATCCATTAATCAAGCGCTGACAGGTAAATCTGTATCAGATATTGAGCAATAAAGTGCGGTTATAAATTAACGAGTTTTTATATTGAGGAAAGTAATATGCCAAAAGTGATTTTTTTACCGAATGAAGAATTCTGCCCAGAGGGTATGGTGGTTGATGCAGCAGCAGGCGACAACTTATTAGAAGTGGCACATAATGCGGGCGTTGAAATTCATCATGCTTGCGATGGTTCTTGTGCTTGTACAACATGCCATGTAGTCATTCGTGAAGGGTTTGATTCATTAAATGAAGCTACCGATCAAGAAGAAGACATGTTGGATAAAGCATGGGGCTTAGAAATGGATAGCCGCCTTTCTTGCCAATGTGTCGTGGGCGATGAAGATTTAGTGGTGGAAATCCCTAAATATAATATCAACCATGCGAATGAGGCGGCTCACTAATGAAATGGACTGATGCCCAACTTATTGCAGAAGAGCTTTATGATCGTAATCCAGATTTAGATCCTAAAACAGTACGTTTCACGGATTTGCATAAATGGATTTGTGAACTAGACGGTTTTGATGATGATCCAATGAAATCTAACGAGAGTATTCTGGAAGCGATTTTGTTGAAATGGTTAGATGAATACGAGTAATCGATTCGATTAAAAAAGCGAGCTGAGAGGCTCGCTTTTTGTTTTGAGAATTTACCTCAAAATAAAACCGCACTTTATTACTAAAGTGCGGTTATTTTTATCGTTGTTTTTAATTATTTTTTCTTCGCGTATTTTAAGGAGTCAATAGCAACCGCGAGGATGATAATGCTACCTTTAATGATATATTGCCAGTAAGGGTTTACACCGATGTAAGTTAAACCGTAGTTAATAACGGTGAAGATGATAACACCAGTGATTACGCCGATAACAGTACCCACACCACCGGCGAAAGATACACCACCTACTACGCAGGCAGCAATCGCATCTAATTCATACATGAAACCAAGGTTGTTGGTCGCACTACCGATACGACCTGCTTCTAACATACCACCGAATGCATAGAACATACCTGCAATCATGTAAATCACAACAAGGTTACGTGCTACGTTTACGCCCGATACTTTTGCTGCTTCAGGGTTACCACCGATAGCAAAGATATTTTTACCGAAGCGTGTTTTATTCCACATTACCCAAACTAAGAATGCACAAATCGCCGCATAAATAGTGATGTAGGATAATTTGAACGAACCAAGTCTGAAGAAGCCTTGTGCGAAGTTAGAGAAAGATTCACTGAAACCTGCAATTGGTGAGCCACCTACGCCATCATAATAAAGTGAGTTGAAACCGTAAACGATGATCATGGTACCCATGGTTGCAATGAACGGGGTTACATTGAGATAAGCGATAACTAAACCATTCACTAAGCCGATTACAGCACCTACCGCACAAACAGTCAGGATAACGACTGGAATAGGAATTTCACCTAAATCCGGGAACACGCGGTTCATGTTTTCCATTGATTGTAAGAGGGTAGCAGAAATAACCGCTGCTAAACCGACTTGGCGACCGGCTGACAAGTCGGTACCTTGAGTGATAAGCAAGCCTGCAACACCTAGGGCAATAATGAGACGGACGGATGATTGAGTTAAAATGTTACTAAAGTTGCGAACATTCAAGAATGTTGGATCTTGTGCGATGATGATGCCAAGTAAAATCAACAACACAAAATAAATCGCATTTTGTTTTAAGAAATCGAATGATTTATTTTTTGGTAAGGCACTCATAATTTGTTCCTTTATGATTTATAAATATTTTGCGGCAAGTTGCAAAATTTCTTCTTGAGACGTTTTTGCCGTTTCAACGATGCCGGCAACACGACCATTACTCATGACCAAAATTCGGTCTGTTACGCCTAATAGTTCCGGCATTTCTGATGAAATCATAATGATGCCTTTATCTTTTTTAGCGAGTTCTTGAATGAGCTGATAAATTTCAAATTTTGCCCCAATATCAATACCACGAGTTGGTTCGTCGAGCATTAAGATATCTGGTTGGGTTAAAAGCCAACGGCCGATAATGACTTTTTGTTGGTTACCACCAGAAAGCGATCCAATCGTTGTTTTGTGAGAAGGTGTTTTCACGTTCATCGCATCAATCACCCATTGTGTATCGCTCGACATTTTTTTGTTGCTGAGCAATTTCCATGGGGTGAGGTAAGATTTCATATTTGAAATCAAAGAGTTAAATTCAATACTTAGGTTTGAATAAATCCCGGTTGAACGACGTTCCTCAGTCACCAAAGCAAAACCGTGGTTAATCGCCTCAAGTGCGGTATGATTTTTCACGATTTTTCCGTTGAGCTTGATCGTCCCTTCTTTTAATTCGCGTACACCAAAAATGGCTTCCACAATATCGGTTCGTTTTGCACCAACAAGACCTGCAATACCTAAAATTTCACCTTTGCGTAAATTAAAGGAAACATCTTGAATAGAAGGTTGATTCACCGCAGTTAAATGTTCCACTTCAAGCGTGATTTCTTTTGGTACGTTAGTTCTTTCAGGGAAACGTTGTGTTAATTCACGGCCAACCATCATTGAAACAATTTCTTCCATGGTGGTGCCTTTAACTTGAACGGTATTGATCCATTTACCATCACGAAGAATGGTGATTTCATCACAAATTTTGAAGATTTCATCCATTTTGTGTGAAATATAGATAATGCCACAACCGCGATCTTTTAATTTTTGAATAATTTTGAAAAGATGTTCCACTTCTTTTTCTGAAAGTGAGGATGTTGGCTCATCCATAATTACGATTTTAGCGTTATAAGAGAACGCTTTCGCAATTTCGATCATCTGCATTTGTGAAACGGAAAGTTTGGCCACTTTTTCTTTTGGATCAACATCAATATCCAATTCATCGAAAATCGCTTTGGTATCACGATACATTTTGGCGTGATCCACAAAAGGACCTTTAAGTGGGTAGCGACCCAACCATAAGTTATCCATTACACTAGTTTGACGCACCAAGTTAAGTTCTTGGTGAACCATTGAAATCCCATTTTCAAGGGCTTCTTTTGATGTTTTAAAATCAACAGGTTTGCCTAAGAATAAAATTTCACCTTCGTCTTTTGCATAAATTCCGAAGAGGCATTTTAATAATGTAGATTTACCCGCCCCGTTTTCGCCCATTAAGGCATGAACAGAGTGAGAACGAACTGTTAGATTGGCGTGATCAAGGGCTTTTACACCGGGGAAAGACTTACTGACATCCGTCATTGTCAGTAGTACATCACTGTCTTGGGTTTGAGTTGTCATATCCAACCTCATCAAAAAAGGGGAAAGGGAATTTGGGTTTCCTTTCCCCTAAAATTTAAAGAAAAGCAATAGATTTTCTTATTTTAAGAATTCACTTAGGTTATCTTTATCTACACCAACATAAGGGATACGTACAACGCGGTTTTCTAATTTCCATTGTGTACCTTCTGTTGCTGCTTTACCGTTAGCAAGGTTTGCAGAAAGTTGAACAACTGCTTTACCTTGGTTAACACCATCGTTTAACACAGTACCAGCAATTTCGCCTTTCTTAATTAATTGAAGTACTTCTGGTAATGCATCCACACCAAAGATTGGTAATTTTTTACCGTGTGCTTTGGTTGCTTCTAATGCACCTAACGCCATACCGTCATTGTTTGAAATAATCATTTCAATTTCGTTAGCTTTAGAGCTAGATAACCATGCATCCACTTTATCTTTAGCCATTGCTGCATCCCACATACCGGTATCAATAAATAATTGCTCGGTTTGGATACCTTTAGCATTTAATTGCTCAATCACATATTTAGTACGTGCTTCTGCGTCTGGGTGGCCTGGCTCACCTTTTAATAATACATATTGGATTTTACCGTCTTTGTTTAAGTCGAAGGCTGGCATTGCTTTCCATTGTTTCGCAATTAAGTCACCTTGGATTAAACCAGATTCTTTCGGGTCTGTACCAACATAGTAAGCGTGATCGTAGCTACCAATTGCTTTTGCACCTGGGTCTTTATTGAAGAAAACAACAGGAATGTCATCTTGTTTAGCTTTCTTGATAACAGTTGAAGCTGCTGCTGGGTCTACTAAGTTAATCGCTAAAGCTTTTACACCTTTAGAAAGCAAACCATCCACTTGGTCATTTTGAATAGATTGTGCATTTTGAGAGTCATTCATTAATAACTCAATGCCGCCAAGCGCTTTCGCTTCTTTATCGATTTCTTTACGCATTAATGACATGAAGTTGTCATCATATTTATAAATGGTAACACCAATACGGTTATCGGCTGCGAAACCTGAAGTTGCTGAACCTAAACCGATTGCTAAAGCGACTGCACTTAATACTGCTGTTTTTTTCATAAAAACGCTCCTATGTAGAGAAAGAGATTTTATTGTTGATTTTTTATATATCAAATAGAGGAATGTTGCGTACATCTATTGCAACTGAATCCATCATAACGAAATCAAAACTGTTAATCTGTGATCAAACTCACATAAATGAAAACGATTACATAGCAATGTTTAAATTTGTGATCTCCATCACGGTTTTATTGCATTTTCTACGGAAAAACGTCTCACCAATGTTGGATTAAATTGAACAACAGTAGGTGTGATAATAGACGAATCGACTAAACTTAACGCTAGTTTTGCCGCATAATTTGCCATTAAATCAATTGGATATCTAATTGTAGTGAGTTTTGGGATTAAATATCGAGCAATTGGCATATCATCAAATCCCACAATGGAAAATTGTTTCGGGACTTTGATATTGTTTTCATTTAAAACGGAAATTGCCCCCGCTGCCATCGTGTCGTTATAGGCTACTACAGCGGTTAAGTTGGAGTTGTAGCTTAATAAATCAATCATGGCCTTTTCACCACCTTCAAAATCAGGTGAATTATGCACAATGGCTTGTTCTACAATAGGAAAGTTATGCGCTTCTAAGGCCTCTAAGTAGCCTTCCTTACGCTCTGTTTCATCTAAAATACCGTGATTGGAACCAATATAGGCGATGTGCTTATGGCCATAACGAATCAGGATCTCCGTGGCAAGATAGGTACCTTGGCGGTTATCAAGGCTGACGCAACGATTTTCATAGCCTGTAATCACACGGTTAATCACCACCATACCGGGTACATTTTCTAAATAATGCTGTAACTCTTCATCAGAAAGGGCTTTGGAATGAACAACCAGGCAACTACAACGCTTACGTAGCAAGGTATCAATGGCTTCACGCTCTTTTTCTGCATGATGGTATCCAATGCCGATCAAAATCGTTTTTTGATGCTCTTCAGCGACTTTATCGACCGATTTAACCAAGATAGCAAAGAACGGATCCGTTACATCGGTAACCACCACGCCAATGGTATCAGTATTTTGTACTGCTAGAGCTTGTGCGTTTGCATTGGGTTGATAATTTAAGACTTCCATCGCGCGTTGTACCGAGTAACGGGTTTTTTCACTCACAGATGGGGAGCGATTAATCACCCGGGAAACAGTGGCAACCGACACGCAAGCTAATTCAGCAACATCTCGAATTGTAGGCATAACAGGGCTCTCATTCATTTTTTCATAGCAATTATCATAGTAAATTTGAATAAAATTGAAAGCGGTTACTTTCAAAAATGCTACATTCGTCACAAAAAAGTGATTGGATGAGCGGCTTATTTCCTGATTTTGTGATAATGATCACGGTTTATTTTTTTTAATTTGTTATCTTATGAGAAAATTTTTTGTAATCGTTTACATTTTGGAGCAAAAATATGAGCGAAACCGTATTTGAACCGACAGATCATCCACATCGTCGTTATAATCCGTTAATTGACCAATGGGTTTTAGTCTCGCCACATCGTGCTAAACGTCCATGGCAGGGGCAACAAGAAAAAGTGAGTGAGGAACAAAAGCCAAGCCACGATCCAAATTGTTATCTTTGCCCGCGTAATAAACGTATCACTGGCGAACCTAATCCGGATTACCATAAACCTTATGTATTCAAAAATGATTTCTCGGCTTTATTAGAAGATACACCCGCGCCAGAGCAATCAGCCGATCCTCTTTTCCAAATGAGCCAAGCTCGTGGTGAAAGCCGTGTTATTTGTTTTTCACCAGATCACAGTAAAACCTTGCCATTATTGACCGCACTTGAAATTGAAGAAGTGATTAAAGTGTGGCAAGAGCAATTGCGTGAACTGGGTCAAAAATATCAGTGGGTACAGATTTTCGAAAATAAAGGTGCGGCAATGGGATGTTCCAATCCACATCCACACGGACAAATTTGGGCAAATAGCTTTCTACCAAATGAAGTCGCACGTGAAGATGTTGCTCAGCGAAATTATTATGAAAAACACAGTTCTGTACTTTTAGTGGATTACGTTCAAAAAGAATTAGAGAAAAAAGAACGTATTGTGGTGGAAACCGAGCATTGGGTTGCTGTAGTGCCTTATTGGGCGGTGTGGCCGTTTGAAACCCTGTTATTGCCAAAAGTGCATGTAAAACGCTTAACAGAATTAACCGAGGCTCAAGCTAAAGATCTTGCCGTGATATTGAAAAAACTGGCAACAAAATACGATAACTTATTTGAAACGTCTTTCCCTTATTCGATGGGCTTCCATGCAGCACCATTTAATGGTGAAGATAACGAACATTGGCAGCTTCATGCACATTTTTATCCACCATTGTTGCGTTCAGCTACGGTTCGCAAATTTATGGTGGGCTATGAAATGCTAGGCGAAAGCCAACGTGACCTCACCGCTGAACAAGCAGCAGAAAGATTACGTGCGTTAAGCGAAGTACATTACAAAGAACGTTAAGAAATCCTTTCCCTCTTGAGTTAAGAGGGAGTGTGAAAGATAAAGGAAAATAATATGACTCCAGTCCAAAAATCCCAACACATTTTTACTCAAAAATATAACAAGCAACCTGAACTGACCGTGTATGCACCAGGTCGTGTGAACATTATCGGCGAACATACCGACTACAATGATGGCTTTGTAATGCCTTGTGCGATCAATTATGGTACAGCCATTGCGGGATCAAAACGTGCTGATCATATTTGGCATGTTTATGCCGCAGATCTTGATCTTGAGGATACCTTTTCTCTTGATGAAGATTTCCCTCAAAGTGAGCAAAAATGGGCGAATTATGTGCGTGGTGTCGTGAAATTTATTCAAGAACGTTGCCCAGATTTCAAACAAGGCGCTGATTTAGTGATTTCCGGAAATGTGCCACATTCTTCTGGTTTGAGTTCTTCCGCAGCTCTTGAAGTCGCGACGGCTAAGTTCTGCCAACAGCTCAGTGATTTACCTTTAACACATACAGAAATTGCTTTAATTGGTCAAAAAGCTGAAAACAAATTTGTAGGTGCAAATTGCGGGAACATGGATCAATTAATTTCCGCTTTAGGACAAAAAGATCATCTCTTAATGATTGATTGCCGTAGCTTAAAAACACAGCCAACACCTGTGCCGAAAGATGTTGCTGTTATTATTGTGAACTCAAATGTACCCCATGATTTGGTGACGGGTGAATACAATACACGCCGTTGGCAATGTGAAAAAGCCGCAGAGTTCTTTGGCGTGAAAGCGTTACGTGATGTGTCAGTAGAAGAATTCCAAAAAAGAGAAGCAGAATTGACCGCACTTAATTCTTTAGTGGCGAAACGTGCACGCCATGTGGTGACTGAAAATCAACGTGTGCTTGATGCGGTTGAAGCGTTAAAACATAACGATTTAACAAAATTAGGCGAGTTAATGGGGCAATCTCACGAGTCCATGCGTGACGATTTTGAGATTACCGTACCGCAAATCGATTATCTTGTTGAACTTGCTCAATTAGTGATTGGTAAAACCGGTGGTGCGAGAATGACAGGAGGTGGTTTTGGTGGTTGCATTGTTGCCCTTGCACCTCATGATAAAGTTGAAGAAGTGCGTAAAATTATTGCCGATAATTATGAGAAACAAACGGGTTTAAAAGAAGATTTCTACGTTTGCACAGCCTCACAAGGAGTGAGTCTATGCTAGAAAAAACGGCGTTCAATGCACCAGATGGACAGCCTTATCAACTTGTTCAACTCACCAATTCGAATGGCATGACCGTGCAATTTATGGATTGGGGAGCCACTTGGCTTTCATGTAAAGTCCCGGTGAATGGTGAGTTGCGAGAAGTGTTACTCGGCTGCAAAGTGGAAGATTATCCTCATCAAACTGCTTATTTGGGTGCAAGCGTAGGACGCTATGCGAACCGTATTGCTAACGCCCAATTTGAATTAGGTGAGCGAACAATCCAGCTGGTCGCGAATCAAGGCAAACATCAATTACATGGTGGTAAAGAAGGCTTTGATAAACGCCGTTGGAAAGTGGAAGAGTGCGGTCAGAATTTTGTGCGTTTTTCCCTTGTGTCTCCCGATGGTGATCAAGGTTTTGAAGGTAATGTTCAAGCTAATGTGATTTACACGCTGACCGATGAAAATAGTGTAAAAATTGAATACGAAGCAGAAAGCGATAAAGATACCGCGCTGAACTTAACAAACCACGCTTATTTCAATTTAGAAAATGCCGAGCAGGGCAGTGATGTGCGAAATCATACATTACGCCTCAATGCGGATTTCTATTTACCGGTAGATGGTGAAGGCATCCCAAATTCACCGCTCAAGCATGTGGTGAATACTAGCTTTGATTTTCGTGTTGCAAAAACTATCGCACAAGATTTCCAACAAGGCGATCAAGTGGTAACAAAAGGTTACGATCATTCTTTTATCGTCAATAAAGCATGGCAAAAACCTTGTGTATTATTGACTTCCCCTAATGAAGATTTAAGCCTTGAAGTGCTCACATCCCAAGCTGCATTACAGGTTTATACGGGAAACTATCTTGCAGGCACTCCAACTCGTGAAAGTGGCACTTATCAAGATTTCAGTGGCATAGCCCTTGAAACTCAATGTCTTCCCGATACTCCAAACCACCCAGAATGGCAAAATTATGGCGGTATTCAAAAAGCTGGTGAGCGGTATTACCAGTGGACAGAGTTTAGGTTCAAATAATTAATCAGTTAATAAAAGTGCGGTTAAAAATTACCAAGTTTTTAACCGCACTTTATTTTCAGCGATTTAGCTTAAGTTTTTTGCGATTTTTGTCAAAATATGCTACTTTTTACGCAGTCAATCCGACAGTAACACATTTAATTTTATGAACGAAGAACATTCGAGTAATCAAACTGAAACAACTAAAAAATCTTTTTTCCAATCACTTATTGGCCGCTTTTTCCAAGGTGAGTTGAAAAACCGTGAAGAACTCGTCGAAGTGATTCGCGATTCAGAACAAAACGATTTAATCGATCAAAATACTCGTGAGATGATTGAAGGGGTAATGGAAATAGCCGAGCTTCGTGTGCGCGATATCATGATTCCACGCTCGCAAATCGTATTTATTGAATCGAATCAAGATCTTGATGCTTGTTTGAATACGATTATTGAATCTGCTCACTCTCGTTTTCCTGTGATTGCAGATACGGATGACCGCGATAATATTGAAGGTATTTTGCACGCAAAAGATTTGCTTAGGTTTTTACGTGAAGATGCGGAAGAGTTCGAACTTTCCAAGTTGTTACGTCCAGTTGTGATTGTGCCGGAAAGTAAACGTGTTGATCGTATGTTAAAAGATTTTCGCTCTGAGCGTTTCCATATGGCAATTGTGGTAGATGAGTTTGGTGCGGTATCAGGTTTAGTGACCATCGAAGATATTCTCGAACAAATTGTTGGTGATATTGAAGACGAATTTGATGAGGAAGATGTCGCGGATATTCGTCAGCTTTCTCGTCACACTTATGCGGTACGTGCGTTAACGGATATTGATGATTTTAATGCCCAATTTAATACGCATTTTGATGATGAAGAAGTGGATACCATTGGTGGTTTAATCATGCAAGCCTTTGGGTATTTGCCTAAACGCGGTGAAGAAATTACCTTAGAAAATATTCAATTTAAAGTCACTTCTGCCGATAGTCGCCGTTTAATTCAGGTACGCGTAACCGTGCCAGATGAACATTTATCGGATATGGAAGGTGTAGAAGAACAAGCTGAGTAAGTTACTCAGTTTGACCGTATTTTTAGCCCCCTCTTTGCTAAAGAGGGGGAATATTTTTTTGTAGTATGAATAAAATGAATAAATTAATCGTTTATCTTATGGCCCTGATTTCTGGTGTGATTGGCGTATTTGCCTTTTCGCCGTTTGATTATTGGGGATTAGCCTATGTATCGTTGGGCGGCTTGCTTTTTGTAGCGAAAAATGCCAAAAAATCAACCGCACTTTGGGCCACCTTTTTGTGGTCGATGGGCTTTTTCTG